>Ga0268284_1000147_pt1 | contig 64410 bp, 88 predicted proteins | sample saktaG_14_FD_190137 | JGI IMG/M metagenome (GOLD analysis project Ga0268284, IMG submission 190137) | Saline water microbial communities from Sakinaw Lake, British Columbia, Canada - sak_2013_06_06_40m | ecosystem: Environmental > Aquatic > Non-marine Saline and Alkaline > Saline ...
CGAAGTCGTCGTCATCTACCGGTGCCGCCTTCTTGGCTTTCTTCGCATTCTTCGCCTTCTTCGGCTCATCATCATCGTCATCGAAGTCGTCGTCATCTACCGGTGCCGCCTTCTTGGCTTTCTTCGCATTCTTCGCCTTCTTCGGCTCATCATCATCGTCATCGAAGTCGTCGTCATCTACCGGTGCCGCCTTCTTGGCTTTCTTCGCCTTCTTCGGCTCATCATCGAAGTCATCATCATCGTCATCGAAGTCGTCGTCATCTACCGGTGCCGCCTTCTTGGCTTTCTTCGGTGCCGGTTCATCGATATCATCTTCACCGTCAGCATCTTCGATTTCAAAGAATTTTGCCTTCAGCTCATCATAAGATAATATAACAAGTAACTCATCCAAACAATGAAGTTTTTCCAATTCGGCTTCGGTGTACGGTTTACGATTTTTGAATACAATTCGGTTCACTTTATCAAACGTGAAATCACCGCCTGACTCTTGGTCAATACCCAAACGAAGTGAAAGACCATCCAAATCTGAGAACGTATCAAAACCATCCTCATCTGGGTCGGAATCGCTGAGAACACCGTCAAGAGTTTTTCCAAAACAATAAAATGAATTGTCCCAAATCTGCCAACCCTTTTCTGGTGCTGCATAGTCTTTGGTGTTGAACAACTGACGCTCTTGTGGTCTCAAATCTTTAACCATTTGAGGGTCAACATTGCTCTTTTTAGACAACTTGGCAGCATACTCACAAATCGGGCACTTTTTACCCGCTGTCATCTTCGGGCACACATAGGACTTACTCTCAGCACCCACATTTCTATGTGCATAGAATGTACGCTCATAGTGTAATTCACCCTTATCCGCCCATGGATTGCCTTCACCTACCACATACGATAGAATATCCACAATGGCCTTATTCTTGGGCTTGAACATCGACACACCATCGGGTATTCGTATCATGGTACTGCCACCCGTCATGTGCTTTTCAGCACGCTTCCTTACATTAGACGCAGCACTGCTTCTTTTTCTCTTTGTCATAACTAACCTTTCATTGATTTACTTAATTTTGTTGGCTATTTGCTTTCCACGATAGAACGCAAACACGGCAAACTTTACAATAAAATATCCCACAAAGGGTGATATTGCTACCAATATATAAATATCAATTCTATTCATTTTTGGCCTTCCTTCTTCTGCTCCTTGTTCGGGCAGTTTCTTTTCTCATATCATCAGTAGCATCATCATCTTCATATGAACTTGTGAACGCCTGAGAATGGGAATAGCACAACTCCTTCAAAGAATGCTTTTTATGCTCCAACGCATTACAAGCACCTTGAAGAATATCATAGTCATATTTCGCCTCAGCCACATCTGCCACTGCTTGAATATACCACTCGTGCTTTATTATTGTTGATGCTACAGCACCCTCAGTAATTTTTGATAATCCAAACTTGAGTGGATTTTTCCTAATCATCAAATCCAATTTAGCTTTCACCACGTCAAGTCTATTTTTTTGTAAATCCATAAACTTGCGTGCCGCCGCAGTCTTTTCCGTATAATTATATACCAAATCGGCTTGCTTCAAAAGCTCTTTAGCTAAATCCATCTCATCAATTTGAAAATCTGAATGTTTCTTCATATCATTATCCGTGTAAAACTTCGTAGCAGGCAGCCACTACGCCCGCTGCTTTATTATCGTAGAATGGTGCGGAAAATGCCTGTATAATTAAAAATGCTCTATCAGCTAAATATCCACCACTCAACAAAACACTCTTAGCATAACCCAATACGCACCACCGAATCGTCTCAGAATCATTCAACTCCATTTTACGTAACATAGCGGCGATTTCCGGCCACTTTGCCTTGGGGTTGTGTAATACCCTGGCCAAATCGATTGCTGCCTTTTCGTCCACCATTTCCGCAACACCCTCCAACATATCCTCTGTGGTGGTGAGATTTATAACCTTATGGAGTGAAACGAGTGCTGTGCGGGCTGACTTATCCGAATTTTTAGCAATCTTTGCCAAAACCTCATCAGGCAGCATCTTACCTTCTTTTTCACAAACGGATTTCAACAAATTTATCAAATCAGCTTCTTTAATGGGCTTGACCTCAAATTTAGTGAACCGGTTTCTCAAAGTAGGAATTAATTTTTTCGGGTCAGTAGTAGCCATGAAAAAATATACATGACTTGGTGTATCTTCCGTCATCTTGAGAAATGCGTTTTGCGCATCGGTCGTCATCTTATGCGCCTCATCAATAATCCACACACGGGCCTTACCCGATATTGGACTCAAGCTCATCCGCTTTCGAATATCTCTAATGCTTGCGATACCATTAAAATCAGCACTGTTAAGCTCTTCCACGTCCTGCTCACCGGCATCCACATACTGACAAAGAATCCTTGCCAGTGTAGTTTTACCACATCCGCTTTCCCCTGTGAAAAGAACGGCATGCGGGACAGCTTCGGCTTTAATAAGTTGTTTGAGTGCTTTCACAGCTGAATCTTGCCCAATAACGGCTTTGAAATTCTTTGGACGGTATTGTTTGTAAAGTTCTAACGACATAAAAAGTTCCTCGATTAAAATGAATATTCTTGTTTGTGATACCAACTTTGATTAATGGGGGCCACCTCAGCTTCAATTTCCAACTGAGTGGTTATCCATTTCCACTTCTTACATATATCTTGAGTCATGACGGTGTTAGCAATTTCTAAATAGTCTTTCAATTCCTTCGCATAAACATCTGCCACAATACTATCGTGAATCTGACCTACTATTAAACTTTTCATTTTATATTTTGTTAATATTTTTTGAATACGTATCAAGCTCCATAATAAGCAATGAAATGCGGTTCCTTGAACAACATAGTTTGTCACTTCTTTTCGATTGAATACGCCTTCGGTTCGAAATCCGGTCAGCGTTTCAAAATACCCTTTATGGCAATACGCATCCCACCACTCAGACTTCCATTGGTTGTAGACTTTGAAACGATTATTCCAAAAATCATTTTCCACCGCTTTCATATGATGAATAAATTCATGTGGCTGCGGCGGTGTATCTCTATTATACACGCCCAGTTCCGTAATACCCTTGCGTTGTAAATGCGTATACAATGACGTTCCATCCCGCTTCACCAAATGCATCTTTTCAATAGAACCCCATAAACTGGTAGCATTACTCACAAACCAATCCCCGTAAAACTGAGGAAAAACAAACCCGCCTTTTCCACAATCTCTCAAGTTCTTTATCCGCTTTTTATCACCGGCAATTTCAGGGTCATTTATCATTTCAATCTTATTCAACTTAAAACACTGCTGAGCCATATCCCTGTGCATATCCTTAGATTTATCATGTAGATAATCGTACATCACAGGGTCATGATGATACCACGTGGCGGCATGAACTTCCACGCCCGAATAGTCAGCTTCAACAATATGGTGGCCGTCTCTGGGAATGAAACATTGTCGTATTAATTTACCAATCTCAGGGTCACGAATCGGTATATTTTGAAAGTTGGGTGAGTCTGATGAGCTGCGAAATGTAACCACAAAATTTAAGTTGAAACTTGGATGTACGATACCATTGTCTGTTGCTTTTTTAATTCCCAACAAATACGTTCCCATTGCCTTTTTTAATTTAGCCAGCTTCAAGTATCTACGTACAAACGCACTATCAATAGTTGATAACGCTTCCTCATCAACTTTATCCTTACCCGTATCAGTTTTGGATGTACTCACATACTCAAATTGCTCAAATAGTATTGTCGCCAATTGCTCTCTACTATCCAAATTAAACTTTTGGCCGTATGTCTTTCGCCAGGCTTTGTATATCTTATCGGCTTTCATTCTATCTACAATTGTTCCAATTTTAGCCTTAGTTTCTGATATAGCTTTGAGTAAATATTCTGTATCAATCCGCATACCATTTTTCTCAACTTGAGCTAAAGCAATAACACCCTCGTGAAATAACTCGTATGAACTTGCATTAATCGGTCGCATACAACTCCTGTATTTTATTTTTGCTAAAGGCCAACATCTGAATCTCAGCAACCTTAAATGTAACCAACGAATCCATACCATTATATAATAATAAATCGCCAGTTGGTATTTGATGTATCTTATTTAGTTTGGATGTACCGGATGACTCCAATAAATGATTTACACTATCGTTATAACTCTTAACACCTAACAACACATACGCTTGAAATTTTAAACCTGTAACTTTAGGCTGACTATTTATAATATGAGCGGCAATCATTGTATCCCAAAACCAATTTCTCACCTTTGTTCCTACCTTTTCCACCGTCCATCTTTCTTCAAACTTTAAGTTGGCCGCCATTTTCTTGCTTTCATTGCGAAATAGATTATACATCACCTCACATATTTCATCATTCCAACTGAAAGCGATAGTTCTTCGCCCACCCCAACATATAGAACAAGAAAATAATTCACTGCCTTTTATTTCCGGCTTCAAGCAATTCGCCTCATAATCAAAAGCAAATGGCTGCTTCTTTTTCGCCATATCGTTTATATATTTTACGGCCAAAGACGGCCTTGCAATAATCTCAATATCTCTTTCGTATATCGGCAATACACCCCAAGGATAATCAAAACACTTATCCAACGATGCTAAAAAATATCTTTTGAATAATACTTTCTTGACTTCACTTCTATCATCAAAGAACGCCGGATGGTAATTGGGGGCAATCCACATGTTTAGCGTTTGGCAGGGTATGTTATAACCCACCCAACTATCTAAGGCAGGAAATTTTTCAGACTTCCACGTTTGACCAATTACCATTTTAGTGGACGCATACCCCATTGGTATTACAACTTTGGGTCGGTGCTTTTTAATAAACCTTAAAAAATATGGAAAACACGCCGCTATCTTTGCATCATCAATTTTTTTATGGTGAGTATGGCATCGAATCGTGTGCCCTACCCAACAATCATCCCTGGCTGATATACCCCTCTTGGATAGTATGCGTTCAATGTAACGGCCCGCTGTAGTGTCCCAAAACGCCACACCATTATCTTCAGCCACAGACGGAACCTCAGACAATATCAAAATCCCCTTTTTACCCCGTCCTGAATATTCTATTTTGGGAGTGCAACAGCTGCGATACAATCCACACCCACCGCACAACGGAATGCTGCCGGTGGGTGCCTTCTTCGCATACTTAGACATCGAAAAAAAACTCATACCACCGCCGCCATCAAACAAGTAACATATTGCATTTTACCCTGTTTGACTTTCAACCGGCCTTCCGTTATCTCGCACTGATTGTTCTTCGCCAAGTCTACTAACAACTTGGGTGCTATTCTGAAGGATATGTTGTGGCCTTCGTATTGGATATGCTTTATCTCACTAAACCATCCACTCGCACCTTCACCCTTAATTTTCATAGCACCTGGCCTTAAATGAACCTCAATGCTTTTATCTTCAATATTTTCAATTGAAAATACTTCGGCCCTCTCAACAGCATCTTTAATATCCTTGGGCAGAACCGTCTTTTCACCATCCACGTCAAAACTCTTTGATATGTCGGGATAATCTTCCACGAATCGCCGGCACGACAAAATCAACCCTGAAGGATTTCTAAAATGGATCCAATTGCGTGTTTCGGAAAACTCAGTCATATCCAAAGCTTGTATATTTTTCAAGCTATCTTTCCTGATAACAATCTCTTCACGCACACCTGTCATAATATTATACCTACCAGCCTGTGCGTTGTCGCACGCCTCTACCCACTCTGGATGAACGTGAATACACGTTAATGCAAAATGACTTTCATCCCTGCTGGCACAAGAACTTACCATGGAAACTGCGGTTCCAAAATCCTCTGGAACTGGTTTCCATTTCTTTGGAGTTTCTAAAGATTCAAGCGGCAATAAAATTTCGGCTTCAGCCCTGATGCCTGATTTCTTCTTCTTACCGCTCACCAACAATTCACCTTCAGTAAGAGTGATATTCAAATCATCCTCTTTAAGCTTCTTCAATAAACTTAACAATGGTGCTGCCTGAACTGCGCAGGTCAAATCCATACACGTTGGGAATCGGGCAGCCACCTCATCATTAAAGGTTATCACCTGACCATCTGAAAAAACAAAACAGTTGCTTTGCTCAATCTGCTCCTTGGCCGATAATCCTGGTGTCACGGCTTCCAATTCTTTCAACAATAAATCTCTGTTTACTCTCATCTTGTTATCCTTTAATTATTCTCATTTTGAAAAACTTTTAGAATCCATTTTGGATTTAGTCGTAACTTAAAATACATCAAGCTATCACTATCACAATGACCACCATCGTTCACTAACTTTTTACGGTTTTGGATATAAGGCATTTGATAAAAATTATATCGCATAAGTTCATTCAAAAATGGTGTACCGTCATCAATACAATATCGATAATTTATGAACGCATAATTTTCATCAAAAACATTCATCCCCACACACACGCCGTCATTAAATAACCCCCAACGATTTTTCCCCATAAGAACAAATTGTATCAGGAGTTCGTTATCAAATAACTCACGGCCATCAGCCCATTTTAACAATAACGTCTCAGCTGCTTCGCTGTCCTCTAAACTATCGGTCAACGGTCGATATACTAAAGCACCACCGCTTCTTGCTGGATATTTGCGTATGTTCCTGCGGAACGCTTTCCACTGCTTACCCTGAAGGTTGTTAAATGATTTGGGGTCGTAAATATATTGATAATCCAAAACCTTGAAATGAGTCTTTTGTGATTTACCATCTTCCACCACGCTGCTATAAAAGGGCACACTGGTCTCTAATTCCCCCAAAGCATTCAATGGTGGGAAATACCATTCCCCATTATCCTTAAAACCCCTCAAACCACCGTCAATAGAATACTTCAAACCCTTGAGTTCAATATACTCCAGGCTCATCCAGAAATTTGGCAAATGCTTAGCTTTCTGAATCGCCGCTAAGTATTCCAAGATTTCCGCCCTTTTTCGCATCTGAGTTGCTGTTAGTCTTTCCACGGCACTTCTTTCTGTTTTTAACTAATTTATTAATTAATGCTTTAGATACACCGCCACTTTTTCTGCTTTTACCGCCCATATGTATTTCCTTTAACTTCTAACCGCCCAATTCATCATATACACACTGAGAAATGATACCCGTGAAGGGCATCGCCTTCTCATTACTTTCGAACAAAACTACATCTTTACCAACGAAGTAAAATGCTACGGAACCCACAAAAGAAAACAACGCCAAAAAGTCATTAGTTCGCACCCCTATGGATGAAAAATCTTTCAACGGTTCAGCCGCTAACAATCCATCAGACTTCTGCTGTTTAATGGTAACCACCGAACCGGAATATATGTTGCGTTGCTGGCAAATAAATTCACCGCCTTCCACCTTGAATTCAATGTGGGATAATTCCTCATCCAACAACTTAATAAAATCCTCATCCAAAACAATCTTATTGCAACGCTTGGCTGAAGACACTACATCTTTATAATACTTTTGAACCTGCTTGGGTGAGTGGTCAGGTGTCCGGCAGGACTTCTGACGAATGTACTTGCCTTCTTTTTGAATGAAAACAATCCGTCCATCTTTCTCAGTGAACTTATTGCTATCATAATCAGACGCCATAAACGACACCGGATGCTCAAAAGTTTTTTCACCCCTTCGCAAAGGGCAACGCATTAGCACGGTGTGGTCTTGATTCATAATGAATACCGAATCGCCTAAACAATAGATAGTATTCTTCAAACGTCCATTTTGCTGTAATGCCGCCGCATGCGCAAAAATATTTTCTACTCTTTTTCTCACTTCATTCATATCATATCCTTTTATGTTAAACTACATATATAAATCGTAGACTCAGTGGAATTTAATCTGTTTATAAGCAAACTTTTTCCACTTCCCACCATCTAAATATTTTTGTACGACACTTTCCTCAATCCCTAATCGCATACAAACAATGCTAAGTGGCTTCTTACGCACTATATGTTGAAAGTAGATATATTCCCCAGCTGACTCATTTACAGACGTATACGGCAAATCTGCCAACGGGTACACATCATACTCTTTCTTGTCCGGATAATCAGTAGCATCTTGACAAATACGCTCAAACGATTTTTCAACGTCATTCGCCTTCTTACCCAAAGCACGTGCTATGGTAGTGAATGGGATGCTACGAGTGGCGCAGAAAAATATAAACACATATCCATTATCACCATACTGTTTATTCACATTACCGTCCATCACACTAAACCTTTCAAAATATCTAATCTAAAATCACTATTATCAAAACGCCAAATTATGTTGCCGTCTGAATTACCGGCCACATCCAATCCTCTACTCCAACTATGGCTGTACGCATCGTTACCCCCACAATTCCACAATTGGTGAACTTCCTGTTCTAATGCTTCTGATAAAAAGCCACCACGCTTATTTACCCAAGCCGCAAATTGCTTCCAAGTGGTTGGCTTTCCCTTCTTGGATTTTATATAACGGGCCGCCATTACCGTACAACCCCAATTCATGCCAAAATCCTTAAACCAATCACCCACTTCACAACAAACGGATTGGTCGTTGTCGGGATTATTTCCCATATCAAACGTAGAACAACTGAACCCTTCTTTGCGGAACTCTTTCATAAATTCACCCAGCAACAAACTTCCCAACGCCTGAGAATCGCACCCTGCTAAAACAATCCTTTGCCAATCCAATCCCACGTTCTTGAAACTTTGACTGATACCTGGATTTTTAGCGGTGTATGAATACGTATCAAACGTGATATTCTTCACGCCAATACGTTTCATATCTTCCATGTACTTCATAACATCTTCTTGCCGGTCATTTACAAAAGGTAAAAACGGCTCAATGCGGGCAACTACTCTAACCCCTGCCTGTACAAGTTCTTCCATGGCGTCCACTCTTTCTTGGTAGGATGGTGCGCCTGGTTCAATGGACTTTAATAATTTATCATCACTACTAATCAACGTGATATGAATAGCAGTTCCGGCCTTATTTCGTGATAATGCTTTAACATATGCGCTCTCACCCACCAACGCTGATTTCGTGTTTATCATCAACGGATATGCATTGTCTGCTAAGTATTCCAGCAACTGTAAAGCAATTCCATACTGCTTTTCCTCTTCCAAAAAATCTTCAAAACGAATACCGAACCTCATGGGTATCTGCATGGCTATTGCCTTGGCAACGGAATTTTTAACCGCATGAGGGTCGGTGCCTCGTAACACCATCATTTTATCTAATTCTGTTTTGTACTTATCTGGATTGCAATGACGATACCCCATTGTTTTACTGTTATCAAAAAACGCCGTATATAACGATGCCCTGAAGGCATTTGCATAGCAATATTTACAATCAAACGGACACAAAAGCCCATCCCAAATATCTATATTCAACGGCATAGGACACGCCGCCGCTCTACACGATATTTCAACAAAGCTGTTTACTTCTTCCGTATTCAGCAAACGTTCCTGCTTCACCCAATTTTCACCGTTCAACTTGAATTCTTGATATCCGGTTTTACGGCCTTTTTCTTTGACAGCTTTAGCCTTGGTCTTGTGTGTCAAAAATCCGCTCATACGAGGAACTATTTTGGAAACGTCTTTTCTCAAATCCCAATAACTCATTTTATACTTTCATCAAATAATTATTGTTGTCTTAATATCATTGTCTTAATATCGTTAATGTGCTTACAATCCAAACCCTTCTAAAATCTTGATTGTAAATTTATCCTTACAATCAATAAACACTCTATCAAATTTACCCTTTTTTGCTTTTACTAACATTACATGTTTATTGGGGTATAAATATACACTTTCAATTCCCCATCCCATCAGGTTTATAAAGGACTCAGCAACGTTCAGATAATCATTTAATCTATCAATATCCCATTTCTTTAAAGAAAAAGGAAAGACGTCAGTCCATATAAAACATTGTGTGGTAGCAGATAGCATTTGAAGAAAAGACAACACCATTTTAATTTGCTTTGTGAATGTAAACCTGTTGTGGTCAAAAAAGCAACAATCAATAGTGGTTCCCCCCCTTTTAAGTAGACGTTGTGTAAGAACATCACGATTATAAATACGTTGATTTGGAAAAAAACGTTCCAAACAATGCACCAAATCAATGTTTATATCATTCAATATCATTATAGGGTCATGAAGTTCTTTTATCATAGCACTACTAAATCCAATTCCAGCAAATGGCTCTAAATAAGTTTTTACATTTTCTTCAGAAAGAAACGCATACAAACCGTTAAGCTTATAAACTAAATCAGTGTTTTGATTCATCCCCTTTTTTATTTTTTTAATTGATGTGAAACTGGTTTTTACTTTTTCTGGAACATCTATCACATAAGATATTTTTCTATTGTAGCATTTCATTTCCATTATAAAGTCCTGCATCTTTCATAGTGTAATTATCGCATTTTGTACCGTGTAAAATTTTCTGTGCTAAATCCTTGTCGCCGATACCTTCCCACGTTTTTTCCAAAACCTGTTCCGGTGTATATCCTTTTTGAAGTAACCGCTTCCAATAATGTGTATTTCCTCTGGTTGGATTGGGAACGTTTATTCCACAACAGGTGTTTGCCTTTTCTTTCCATTCAGGGCCGGTGTTAACAAAATCAGGGCAACCTAAGAGCATATCATGCTTTTTCGCTATATCACACAATTGTTGCTGAATCTTCTTCCAATGTTGGTCTTGATTATATTTCCATATCTTTTCAATATCCACGCCGATATTACACAACCGCTTCGCCACAAAATCATTAAAATGAAAATTATATGTATTGTAGCTTTTCACGCCAATAGATTTTAACCGCACCACCATATCTTCGAATTGAGAGACGGTATGGAATCCTGGGATAAAAGGTTCACCATTTACACCAACATTATATCCTAATTTGATATACTGCTTGATATATTTCAATCTTTTGTCAATTGTGGGTGTCCTGCCCCGTTCCAATAATTCTTGGTCTATATCACCCCCAGGACTTATAACAGGCATAATACTCAACAACCCCTCTTCATTGGCAGAGGACAGCAAAGCTTCATCCCTATACAAAGTATTCACGAACCTGGTTTGTATAACAAAACTCCACTTGAGTTTTATTAAAATCTGAAGAATTTGATGCGATACCTCATATTGAAGTTCCGCTGGTTGGTATGGGTCTGATTTATTTCCTAATCGCAATGTTTTTTTGCGGTAGAGTGCGTGAGCTAAGGTGGTGTGTGGATTTTTATTTTTTAATCCATTTACCAATTTACGCTCCACATCCTCTGGGTTGGCCGGTCGTAAATCTGTACCCCAAACATGATTTAATCGCCGAACCCAACAATGGTGGCAATCAACCAAACAATTCCAATATGAGTCTATGGAAAGAGACAAGGGGCAATATAAACAATCACCCCTAACTCCCACCGCTGCTTTGTATGTTTTCATCAGGCTCATTTCATTTTCTTGATTTGGCCACCCTTACGTGCTATGATACCTATGCGCTTCAAAATGGCTATAACCTTATTGTAGGCATATGCCGCTTCCTTGATGTTGTTCTTGCCACCGTTCTCAGCATACGAATCATCTGCCGCCGTAATAACGTCAGACTCACTTTTAACAGCACCCGTTTCCAACGCCATAATTACATCCACTGTAACGTCTACACGTGTAATTTTTTTGTCAGCTGCGGCGTTCTTCAACTTCTTCGCCGGTTCCTCAGCTTCTTCGGCTTTCTTCGATTTCTTGACCTTTTGGGCTTTCTTGACCGGTGCTTCTTCGGCTTCTTCGGCTTCTTCGGCTTCTTCGGCTTCTTCGGCTTCTTCGGCTTCTTCAGCTTCAACCTCTTCGGCTTCTTCCTCAGCTTCAACCTCTTCGGCCTTCTTGGACTTTCTTGAACGCTTGGACTTCTTGGCAGGTGCGTCTTCAGCTTCGGCTTCTTCGGCCTCATCCGATATTTCGATTGACTCTTCAATCAACGCCTGAAGAATAGCAGTTTGACGCTCATCATCAAACGTGGATGCTATCTCATCACCCTCACCTTCCAACAGTACCGGAATCTGGGACAGGGTCTTTTCGAATTTCTCATCATCCCACTGACGGGCAGCCTTGTACCCCAAACCCTCTAATACCAAAATCACTTCTTCCTTGGTTGCCTTTACGGTTGCCGCTTCATTTTTTGTTTTCTTTGCCATCTTCGTGTCCTCTTGTGTTTTATTAATTTTTAACATCCTACGTACATTACATTCAATATATTATCGTAAAAGCAATGATAAATTGCAATAAGATTTTTAACTTTTTATGGATAAATTGATTTTATAGCAACGTCACCAATATCCTTACACCCAGCCACATGAACGCATCGGGCCACTTCGAACTCCTCTTCACGCCGGACAACCCAATTTAATCTGGTTATTTGCTTCTTTTTCTCTTGTTCGTTCATATTTAGTCCAATCATACCCGTCACATGGGCGTTTTTTCGCTTATCGTCTGAAAAATTCTCTTGGCGGATAACTTCGGCTGTATACGCCGCCGAATCGGATTGAGTGGCCGTAACTAATAAACAATGATATTTTTGACTTACCCCACGCAGTTGCTTCCACGTTTCATTTATCCGGTCTCTGCCCTCAACTCCAGGATAAGTCATATCCAAAATATCGGCATAGTCCAATACGATAACATCTGGAACCCAACCATCCAACGCCCAACCATCCAGTATAGATTTAATCTTGTTAACATGAAGTGAACTGTTGGTGTGGCAACTTAATTTGAAATATGTTTCCCTGCTTCGAATCTTTGTCTTCAAAATCTTCTTACACGCTTGCCAAGCCACTTGCCAGGATAATGGAGTGGTAAAAACTTTAGACTTATATTTTACCATCGCAACTTTTTGGTCATTATCCTTTTTCATCGCCACCGGAATCTGAACTGTTTTCACATACACTGGATGGCGTGCTACTCGTACCATCAACCGTTTCATTATCTGATTTCTACTATTATCACCAGCCTCAAAGAACGCAACACGCCGCCGCTGTAACGATGCTCTGAAAGCAATATCGTGCAACCAAAAACTTTTACCCCTCTTGTCGGGTGCCACCAATGCAATAAAACTATCACGGGCCAAACTATTACCAAAAAACAACCCCAAATCCCCACTGTACTGAACTATACTTTTTTGCTGTTGTTCGAATGCTTCTTGAATTACGGTCTTGGATTGAAAAACATCAATCCCTTCGCCACCACCTAATTCTATCTGATTGAAAGTAATTATGGCCTCATGAGCCTTTTCCGCATTACCCAAATCCAAATAGGTCTCGATGGTATCTTTCAGCTTTTCAACCTGAACCCTGTTGAAATACCTACCAGCCAAATCTAATACATAATCTGGATTGACTTCATGTTCTTCGTTTTCAACATCTACCACCGCAATAAACTTCTCAATCAACGTTACCAAAGCATCATCATCAATCGAATCCGCCCACGTGGTATAAATATGCTCAATGTCGGCCCTGGGTGCTTTTTCATAACTCTTATAATAATCTACACACCACTTGCCAACCAAATTACTCCAATTGTTTTTGAATAACCCACCACCCATCCATTTGGATGCTATTCTACTCAACACATAATCATTCACAATCATACTACTCAAAATCACTCGTTCATCTTTGCGGTCAAACTTTTTGATTTTCATAAAATTCCTTAACAAGTTTCAAATATTCGCATGCGCTCTTATTCTCACCATCCCACTCTTTATTGTACGACATTATCCTACGTATAAAATCGTCATTATCCAATGAAAATATATAAGCATTCAAACTTCGGTTCCAATCCGTCCAATTATGAACTTTAGCATAAATCGCCGTACAAAAATTATCCATATACACAGTTGGCTCTGAAACATATGAATGAAGGTAATTAACAAAGTGGTTTAAACTCTCGTCAGACTTATTCACCAAAGCTTTCACTTGTTTATGCGCTCTATAATATCGCTGATAGTTCTCATAAGTGGTTTGTAATGATTGAAGTAAATGGGTCTCATCTACATTACCCCATAAACTACTTTGACGGGCAATCTTTTTAATCTTGGAGGAAATGATTATCAGTTCACCGGAATTAATGGCTGCCTGTTCTATGGCTATAAATTTATCACAAAATGATTTAGCCGAATATGCTTGGTGAACGTATTTTTTTCCAAAATTAGCAATATACCAATCCAATACTTTTTTCATACGAGAATGAGAAATTCCTTGGTGGTGAAGTTTAACAAACTCCTTCGTCCAATTTTTTATATTAATGGTGCGAAATACTTTATGTTTTATTTGGATGATACTTTCTAACTTCTTGGCGCAAATCTCTTCCATTGGTATTTCTTCTTTATACAACAAACCATTAATAATTTTATTGGAATTGTCGCTGCCTTTGGCTGTGACTCTTCTTTTATTATTATCTTTATAAGCATTTATGTATGAGTTATCCACAGTCTGGTTTTCCATGACTGTGGTGGGGTGGTTGGTATAGAAATTAACACGCACAAAATGACCTGTGATTTGTCCGTTTTCATTCTTATCCGCCGCACGTTCAATTAAACCCAATCTCGATAATATCATTGATAATTTCCTGATTTTATCTTTTCCACACTTCAATCCTTTAGCAGCAAAATCAACTGTCGCCTTCGGTCGGTTCGTCTTTTGCCAAACAGCTGTGTAATAATAAAAATTATATAACCCAATCAATCCAATCGGGTCATCTTCCTTCAATAGCAAATCATAAGTTGCCTTTGGAATAACTATTGGCCTGAAGTCAATATCTTTCATCATTTCATCAATTTCCTTATTTTCTTAATTTCTGCCGTAGATGCTGCCCCTGGGTCTTTACTATCCAATACCACATTATAGGTGTCTCCAGGATATAAACTCAGCAGGTCGGCCAGCCTGGTGGCTTGCTGCTGGGCTACAGGCTCATTGTCAAAACATATAACCCGTAAAGGGTATGCGCTTATGCGTAGAATCTGAGATTGAGAAAAATCCATCCCCAAAGTTGCCGTGGCCCCAGGGCCGATTTTCCAAGCATCCGTCACTCCTTCCGTAACAGCAATCGCATGGCGGCAATATTCCTCACCATATAGCACATCTTTTTTATTCATTGACTCGCACGTCTTTGGTGCGTGGAAATATCGGCTGCCTTCTTCCTGGATGGAACGTGTAAGCCAGCTGACGGTTTGTCCGTGGTATGTGATTGGAATGTATATTTTGCCGGTCTGACTGCCGCCGCCGATACCAATGCTTTGTATATCCCACAAACGAACTAACTCAGCACAATCAAATCCACGCTTTTCTAAATATCGTTGATGTATGCGTAAAAGTGGCCGAATCCCTTTGGGAGTTCGCAGAGTATGAATTTCAGCTTGTTTACGTGCTATGACGTCTGGAATGATATCTTTTAACAAGGCTTGAGCTGAAGAATAATTTATATTCAACAAAGCAATTACAGCATCAGCCACGCTTTTCTTTCCACAACGCCAGCAGTTGACGTAATGAAACTGCTGAGAATACCCCATATGATATTTTCCGGTGTTCCTACCGCAAAAAGGGCAATCGAATTGAATCCAACCTGCACGGGCGTGGTGATGTTTTCCATTACCATCTATGTATGGTATTTTATATTGTTGAAGAATATCTTGGAATTTCACTTCAGCAATCTTTCATTATCCTCTAACCGGTCTTTCATCATACTCACAATCATAGCTTTCATACTGGTTTGACGCTTGGCGCAATACGCCTTGAAATGTGCTTTCAACTCTACGCTCACACCATTTAATAGCAATGCTGTGGTTTTCTTCTTTCCAATATTTCTTAGCATTTTTGCCGCCTCAGTTCTTCTTCCAATAAATCAAATATCTTTGAGTTATTAATTTTTTCACTACCGTCTAAAATCTGAGATATTATGCCTTGTTTCTCTTGTATAATTTTACATAGTTTTTCTTCAATGGTTCCCTTCGCCACCAAGTAATATATCTTGGCTGTATTTAGCTGCCCTATTCGATGTATACGGGCCTCAGCTTGGGAATGCTTACCAGGTGTCCAGTCCAACTCTATAAACGCCAGGGTGCTGGCTGCTGTCAGTGTTATCCCCTCACCTGCCGCTCGTATATTACCGACAAACAGTCGGATTTTCTTGTTTCGCTGAAATATATCCACCGCATACTGTCTTTTCTTACCCGTCACACTACCGTCTATATACACGGTTTGGGCTTTGTATCGGTTCACTATCATTTTGAGTATATTGCGATGCGTGCACATTAGAACCAATTTTCCATCTGTATTCACAAAGAAATTATCCACCCATTCAAAAACCGCCGCCATCTTGTGTTCCGCCGCCAATCGTTTCAAATACGCCATCTGTACTAATTTTTCCGCTTTTTTAGCCTTCGCCGCCTTCGCCGGTGAAGTGCTTTTGAGCCATCGGATGAAATTGCGTGAGGCTGCTTTATATTCCACGGCACCGGCTTTGGACAAGTCTAATGGAATCATCTCAACCTCAGGGTCAGCAACTTCTTTCAAATGGTCTTTCTTCAATCGTCTTAGCATTCCGTGCCGTTTTAATTTGGCGTGAAGTTCACCTAAATTATTTGCCCCGTCAAAATCCCACTTGCCTCGTTTCTTCACTGGATTACAATACCGGAACGCAAACGCCCAATATGAGCGATATTTGGACGGCCATATAAGATTTAATGTTGCGTAGAGTTCCTTGGGTCTATTGGTGAGTGGGGTGCCACTCAGGGCCAGTATGTAGGGTGTATGTCTGCTTAATGCTTTCACATTTTTATATCGCTGGGTGGTGCGTTCCTTGATATATTGGTTTTCATCCAATATCAATAAAACCGGTTTAATGTTACGAATGATGTGCTGTACCCAGAATCCCAATATATCATAATTTATTATGATAACTTTAGAATGGGGTGCCGGTGATGTGCGAACCTTTTGCCCCTCGATAACATCGGCCCTGATACCCGTCATTTCAAATACTTTTTGTTCCCACATCCATTTGAGTGATGCGGGACATACAATGATGGCTGGATATATTTTCCGAATCTTCATATATGCAATTGCTTGGATGGTCTTGCCTAATCCCATTTCATCCGCCACCAACGCCTTCCCATCATGTTTTTTGATATGCATAACGCCGTCATATTGAAACGGCTTCAGCTGAATATCGCCCACCCATTTTCGTTTCCAATCATCATTCATCATTCACATCCTTTACTAAATAGTGTTGAATGGTTTTGAATGACGCTTCCACATCCTTCTTTTTATGCCCTTTGCCCCGCAGAAAACTCATTAGGGCATGTTTAGCCTTACGACAATCACCGGCTGTATCCTTTAAGAGTTCCATAAATTCGCTGGGTGCGTTGTTAATCGTATCCAGCACCAGAATCGCCAAATCATCTTCAGCCAGGTCTGCCTTTATCTCCACCCAGAATGTGTCCGGTGCTGCTTCGGTCTCATTGCGATAATAAGTCAAATCCCTATTGCGCCCGCAGGACTTCCTCAGCTCATCCAAAAGTCTATAATGAATCTTTTTTTGAACCCACGGTGTGAATGGTGGGTCGGTCGGTTTGTGTAGGGTGTATGTTTCCGTAAAAACCAAATTTGCTATACCAATCAAATCATCTAATTCACCACCATAGGTGCGGTAAAATCGAACTGCCGCTGCTACGCATAATCCAGCCACATCTTCGTATGTCGCTGCGATTGCCACCTGATGTATATTCATACGACAACTTCCTTTTTAATTTTTAGCAATAAATTCCTTGATGGCCGTCTTTGCGAGTTGCGACCAGGTTACACTTTGACCAGTTTTCTGACGTTGGTACTTGGCTATTGCTTCCAGCTTTGCGGCCAAATCCGCCGGACATCCATATGCTTTATACTCTGCTTTCTTTCCCATTTTTACTTCCCCTTACTATTTTCTGAATTTCTTTATCATCGTCTATGCTGGTGAACGTCACCCACATAATTCGCAAAACGGCTGCCGCAACAGCCATTATAATCCAAAATAAAACTGAATACATATCTTACCTACCTTTCAAATATTAATTGATTTAAGACACAAAAGAATTGGCCGGAATAAATCACCATTGACTTTCTAAAAATACTTTTTGATTTTTTATCGCTTGCTGAAATCGTTCCTCTGTTTTGGTAACATTCCGCCATACCAAGTTCCACTGAGAACCTAATTGAACCCAAAAATATTCCCGCACCTGTTTATTCCCCTTCACCAAATATGGTTTTCTTTCTCTATCTTGTATAATAGCATAAACTTTTTTGAATGTAGATGCTTTGATTGTAAATTCTACTTTGTCCGTATTTTTATCAATTACCGTAAAATCCATAATATCACTCCTATTAAATTCAGGGCCGGAACTTGTCCGGCCCGTTCTGGTTTGATTAGTCTACCTTTTTACCGTCTACTATCTTCCAAATTTCACCGCCAGCCGTAACACCCAGAATGAAGGGAAAATCATGGCCGTTGCTACCGTTGTCTGTATGCTTATAGGATAAACCGCCACGGAATAACATCACTAATTCTGGAAAATCAGTTTCTACTCCTCTACGAAGATATAAATCACCTGTCACCTCTACCCATTTCATAATAGAACTAAAAATACCGCAATTTAATTGGGTGGGTTCTATTATTTCTGAAATCAGACGGTAGCAAAATCTGCCATATGATGACTGATTTTTTATTGTCGTAATTGAAAGATGGGCAAAGTTGAGTTCCAACCGTAAAAAATCCTGAATCGCTGTTTGAGCATTCTCAATCGTTTTAATGGTGATTTCTTTTCCGCCCACAAATGTGCTTGTAACTTTTTCGCCCGCTTCTGTTATTGCAAGATAATTTTCCATTTCACTAACCTTTCAAAATCGTTTTAATATTCAAATTTACTTAACTACTGAATATGATTATAATCTTTTAAGCTTATAAGTCAACGTCTTTTTTCAAGATTTTTATGATTTTTTCTAAAATCCACGTTTTTACATCCGGCCTGTGGGAAAATATTTTACACCTTTTTAAAATAATAGGTATAAATATCATTTCTGCCAAACAACCGGCTTTCCGAATCGTCCAACATTTGTATTTCATACCCTAACGAATAAAACCAGTTTATTAATCCGGTCTGGGTGAAATAATAGATGTGTTCCCCTGGTTTGTAATGGCGTGAATCTTTCACAGTATATTTGTTATGGAAAATTGGAATGGAAACGAATATATGCTTGGGGGAATGATGGTCTTGAATAAATTCTTTTGGGTCGTCTAAATGCTCCAAACTGTCCCAAAAAGTTAGCACATCATATCGGACATTATGTTTTTCTAACATCCCGCACTTTTTCAACCATTCCAACGCCACTGGATTGACATCCGCTCCATCTACGTTTATTTTGTGTTTTAAACACTCACGAATGAAATGGCCGGAACCAATCCCCACATCCAATACAGGTAAATGTATTTCAGACAAATTCCTAAGTAACAAGTTTACACGGTAAGATGTTATGGATTGTCCGATGGGTGTATTTTCATACTGTAAATACGTATCTAAATACTTTTTATCATATGAAATTCTTTCTTCCTCACCACATCGTAAAACACCCACGCCATTATGCCACTTCATTTCCATAGATTATGCCCTTCAAACTTTCAATTAGTATATCTTCATTAATAGTTTTATCACACGCATGATTTTTATTTTTACACATACAATATTTATCCGGTAGAATATGTATGGGACTGCCTGCCCCTGGTGCGTGTATAAAATCTGAATGATTAAATCCACCCATGCCGCCGTGAATAATTATTGCCGGAATCTTCCAAGCCATTGAAAAGGGTGCCGCCCATCCAACGCCGCTAATTAGTATTTTGCTGGAAAGAACTGTTTGAATTATCTCATCAATACTCATTTCACCTCTTTCAATATACTTACTCGCATCCATCGGTCGGAACTCCTGATATTTTTCGTTCACGTCATCCACATCCGCCAACACCCACGTTTCAATACCTATTTCCTCAAGATAATCAATAACCAGTTGAATATACTTCTGTCGAGCACTTCGGGCCGGAACGCTCCATTCAGTTCGAATGGTAGATGGTCGAATGATAGCAATATTTTGTTTTTGTACTTCGGGCATTCTTAAATCTAAATGATAATCAGAATGCTCCACGTTGATTGATTTACATAATCCTTGGTAATAGGGCATGTTCAAATTGCGATATGTTGAATATGATAATTGTGTAATATGCCGGTGAATTTTATCCGGTAGATTAAAAAATAAATCATCATATTTCTTCATATTTTTACATTGAGTTCTTAAATTATGGTGGGGTGGTCGGATGGGAAAAATATTATCTGAAAATTTAGAGTATTTCCACAATTGGGGCCACGATGTTGGAATGTATACGTTGGCGGAATATTTTTGAACCAATAACTCCACCGCTCCAATTTCATATATAGTATCACCCAATCCATTCATTGCTTGTTGTATATGTATATTCATGATTATTTAGCCACATTTTTACTTTGCTCTATCATAATATTCACGTTACTTTTCACATTATGCGTTACAGAAGTTCCATAATTATAACTACTCATTGTATAACGTATGAAAATAGTCCTGGTAGATGTATTCAGAAAATCAAATGAACCCCAAACTGCCGCACCAGCAGATACAGCCGTAAATGTAAAGGAATCTAACACTGTAGAACCGGTCATTATTTTTACAACCAACGTTCCCAATCCGCCGCCTGGAGAATATGCCACCCCACCTTGAATTCTTTGTCCTGCAATAATTGAATAACCAACTTCATTCTTATCAACACTTGATGTACTGGTGGTTCCTATATTTTCAAATCCATTAGTTCCTGCAGGGTCATTTCGCAGGGCCATAGCAGGGCCGGTAAGATAAACAGGGGCAACAATACCCGCCAAAGTATCACTATCTATGGTGGTGGCCTGCAGATACCCAGCCACAATACGATCGGCTGTAATTCCTACTGTGGCCCCACTAACCCCAATTATATCAAACCAATCTGTACCCCCATTTATAGTGGCTTGAATACCACTGGTTGATATTTTTAGTTTCTTGTCGCCATCCAAAGTCAAAATTAATTCACCGGATGTTACGGTGCCCAAGTTGGCTTGTATGGCGGACAACGTGGCTACACTCAACCGGTCGGCTGTAATGGTGGATGCTTGGATAATACCGCCGTGAATTATCTTTTGCGCTTCGGCTGGATATGCTACGCCGGTATCATTAAAAGCCATCAACCACTTACCGGTTCCTATCACATCACCCAATGTATCCGTATCACGCATCACACCTGTATACGCTGTATCCCAATAAATGTATTTTTTATTTGAAGAACCCGCTGTGATAGTATATTCCGTTCCGGCATAAAGTAACTTAATATCACCCACCCCATCATCACTTTCCCACTTCACATATCCGGCTGAAGGTGAGTTATCCGTCCACTTGAAATTACGTGTGAATGGCACATTCAACGCCGTGTCACCCAACCCATTAAATAATTGAATTGGGAATCTGTTCTGAATATCTTCCAAGGTCGGCTGATTGCCTAAATTCGTATCACTGTAGGATGGCGTTTTACTTGAACTGAAAACTGTGGGTGAATTAACGTCCTCACCATCATAAATCTCATCGCTATAATTTACAGCTGTAATGGTGGCTATTTGTTCGGATGAACGGCTGATGGAAAGAACTCTATACAACTTTTGAATCGCCGTGGGAATCCCGAACACATATAAATCCTCAGTAGTGGGAACCGTCTCAAAAGCCACCGTCACATAAATCTTTCGGCTAAAATAAATCTTCCCATCACCAGTAGCATCCGGCAACGTTTCATTGAATGTTATCTCAGTTGTACCACCAGTATCATACACAGCATCCGCCACCGTATAATCACCATCATTACCTGTACTACCAATTATTGTAACTATGGTGCCTTTTGGATAATCGCTCACCACATCACCGTTTACCGTAATTCCAATGGGTGCTGCGGTTGCTATGACTGTATACGTAGTTGTAACAGTTTTACTTAATAGTTCATCGGTACTCAATCTCAATTGTAATGAATATTCAGTTCCTTCCACTCGTTCTAAATTTTTATCCACCACAATATAATCGCTTCCAGCAGAAACAACCCGCCCACCGTCATTCCACTCAGGAATATCATGCTGAACTATAATCACATCACCCAAACAACACGCTATGGCGTCAATGGATGCTTGAAATTCAATCATCGTATATTCTTGAAGATTTTTGGACAAACGCCTCATTCCCAATCGCCACGCTTCGCTTTCCTTGGTAACGCCAAACAATTCCAGAATAACTTTATTTTGAGGATTGTTAATATTATCATCAAACACCGTCAATGTGGTTCTGTCGAAGTCTTGACTTTCATCCAAGTAATGGATTTCAATTTCGCTTGCTCTATCAATAAACGGTAAGAATGATTGCTTGAAAGAACTTTTCAAGATATTGCCCATATTGAATAATTGTACGGGTGAGGATGGTTTATCAATAGCTAATGAAATTTTAGTACCCTGTAAAATCGGAACGCATCCCGCAATACCGCACAACCGCAACGCAGCATCCCACACGGATGTTTCCTCACTAAATCCGCCGTTGAACGTCATTCTCTTTTCAGTTCCACCGTCTCCATCCGGCACGCTATCATCACACCATTCCGCCAATTCAATAAATTTATCCAAGTCTAATCTCTCAGGGTCAACGCCGCTGTACGATACTACAGTATATGGATTTCCTGTACTTCCATCACCAATTATAACGGGCTGTGTGAATATATCCCACAGAACCCACGCAGGATTGTTATTATACTCCAACGTCCATACCGTTCCATTACTTACCGCTATAATTGCCCCTAACTGGGTTGCCGCAACGTTTAGCGAACCTGATATCTGGTCGGTTGCCAATGCTTTTATTCCTACCAGCGATAAAAATGGATATTGGAATCCATCACTGATAATCTCTCTGACGGTGTAGAATCGTACTGAATCCCCATACCGGCTGGAACTCTTCTCAGCTGTTAATTTAGTAACCCTGATATCATACTTCACACCATTCAATATTTCAATCGGCCCTGAACCGCCTGTGTATGCGGTATTGGTGTCAAAAGTTTTACGTAAAATTGATGTGCTGTCGTTGGATATGGTGTCGTTGACTAATGTAACCCAACCACCCAAATTGGTTCCTGAAATTTCAATTTTAATCTGAACTGAATTACTACCAATTGAACCGTCATCCTTAGCGTAAAACAAACCCCTATCAAATACCAACTCAATTTCCAATCCATCAAAATCATTATCCGGTGCGGTATACGTTCGGGGTGTTCCATAGATGACTTTTAAGTTGGGTTGATATTGAGCCTTCACCACCATAAAAAATGAAATTGAATCTTGCGTATCCAATCCCAAAGCTTCTTCAATTTCCACATCTTCGAAGTTCGTGTGAATCTGGTCGTTAATCCAAACTTGCTTCACACCACTCACTTCCTCAATACCTACCACAGGCCCTTCACCCAACGCAATTAAAGCATATAGAATCTGACTGACTTCATCGTCTTTCATTTCTGTGTAAGTAGAAATAATATTCCCATTCAACTTATTCTTACCATAATACTTAGGTATCACTTCACCTTGCTTTTGAACTGTGTTGGGTTGCCATGAATAAATCTGAGGAACTGAACTGCCGCTGTCTGAGAGTTCTGGTTGGGGAACCAGTGAGCTGATTAACAATCCACCGCCCACAACCAAGCCAATCATTAGCATATTGTACCCCAATCCGGTCGTTACCCCGCCCGTTAGCATACCCGCTAAATATGGTGCGCCCCACATAGTGAACGCAATCATTGCTATCGCACCCCACATACCCTTATTATCATTACCGCCGCCTTCAATAACCGGAATTATTGCCAGTTGGTCTTGAGGTTTCAAAAACGTAACACCCCAAAACGCTTCTTCAATAATCTGCCCGTTGATACTCATTTTGACGGACACGTCTGCCGGAATTAATTTTTTATGTATTTCTAAAAGATTGCTGACTTCCATCGGCACCAGTTCAGTTCGTCTCTGTGAACGGTCGAATGGACTTTCAACAACTATAATCTCATGACCTGTATTTCCAGTAGCCATCAATTTTATCTCTCCATTGAAGTGAATTCAAGTTTTCAACACAAACGTGCTTGCGAGGAACTATGTGAATAAATCGTCTTTCATCCAGTAACATCCCCATATGCGTTACATACTTTGGATGTATTCTAAAAGTAACCACCAACCCACCACCAGGCTCATCGATACGCACAAAATCTTCTTTAATTTGGGATATAACACCATCACGTTCTTTCAGGTCTATAACTGGCTGTTCTGGTGGTAAAAATAACCCATTAGCCTTGGACAACGCCACGCAGAAGTTCCAACAGTTGTATTCATCCGGCCCGTTACCCTTGATTTGGAATTTCTTATCCATGAATTTAATATACTCAAACAAGTCGCACCCCACCATTTCTCAACCCTGGGAATCCGCCGAACCTGGGTGAATTATTTCGCTCACGACAATCCGTCAAAATTCTTTTACAAAACGAATACCCCACGACACCACCGCCCGTGTAAGCTGTAAAGTTAGAACTATCAGTGGCGTTCAAATAGAATGAATAATCATCGATTAATTCAATAATATATTCCTGACCGTTCAACTCCACCGTTCCTTCCACGCTATCAATTCGAATGCTTGTGGCTTCAATTAAATCGTGCGGCGTGCTACCGGTCGAAATTACAACCCTATCAGTGCCCGTCAATGTAATATCGTCAATCGTTGTACCTGCATACCCGCATCCCACACTCTTAAACTTCCACCGGCAATGTAATGAAATATATCGCTCTAATGGATAACGTTGATTGAGTAAGTTGGGTGAACCTAAAGTGAAACTCACCCATCTTTCATCTGAGCTACAACTCACCACATCAAAACTCATATCCAGTTCCGTATAATTTTCACTCAGCAAATTGGAATTCACTATCATCAACCGAACCACCGAACCAATCGCACCTTTTAGTTCCTGAAGTTTGGGTTGGAGGAACCTGGATATATTACTAACCTTCACCACCAGTGAACTCACTTCACCTTTATCGTTTTGTTGATATGGTTCAATTTCAAAGGGGAACGCTGTATATGTTGCGTCATACATTCCCAATTCAACATTATAGATAACACCAACCTCTTCAGAAGATAATACACTGGAGTATATTCTGACCTCATCTATTTTACCACTGAATGAATTATATGTAACAGGCCCTGTCTTACCAAAACGCATATTAGTAGCTGCTTGAGAAACAACAGTGCCCGATGGAATGGTTGAGGGCTCAAAAGCCACCACACTCCCATTAACGTATAAAATGGGAACATTAGCATCACTTGACGAATCATATGTGATGGCTATATGAGTCCAGGCTGCTGTACTGAGCGGTGCAACCCATAACCCTGATGTGGCGGTGAATGGTGCGTAGAATAGAATAGCAGTTCCACTGGCACTAAGAACAATCTTGAAGTCGCCTTTAGACCAAATAACTTTATTTGAATTGACCCCTGCCCATAACCAAAAACTAATGGTTCCCATACTTTCAAATATGGACTGTAGTGATATGTCATTTCCACAATCTATTTGAGATGCGGTAGAGAAAACAGCACAATTATTCTTAAATCCACTCACAAATGTTAATGAATTCACCCCCACGCTATCATTAAAATTAGCAGAAGAATCATGCACAATACCATCAGCGGTGCTCTCATCCATTTTCCAATTCGCTTCTAAAGTGGCCGTGGGAATATTCACTTTGTCCTCACCGTATACCACATCACTCGTATTCTTAACCAAACGGAATATGGTGTTGTCTGTGAGTGTTATTTTAGCTAACACTAACCAAGCACCGGTGGATGATAATTTATTTTTTTCAAGAATGATTGCTGGATTTAAGTTTTTCAATTTTTATGCCTCAATTAAAGAAAAAGTAGCAGACCAATCACGAAATTCAGAACTATCCAAATTAAATTGAATTGGTGCCTCGAATCGTACATTATGTGTTTGGGCGTCCTTCGGATTAACCCATTGAAATATTTCACTTCCTATCATTACGGATTGCTGAAAATTCTTCAATGCTAAATAGTCGACATCACTCAAACCCTTATAGAACAACTCCCATTTATTTTTAATATTGGTGTGTCGTGCTCGTGTTTCTAATTTTCCATTTTCAAATTCGCTTTTGATAGTTGGGTCGTTGGCTATCATTTCGGAATAACCACTCACCTCTTCAATTAATGTTGGATATGTTTTCATAATTAACTTTTCATCATTCTACGTAAAACGCCATTGCTATTTATGTTTTCAACAACCACGTCAACAACAAACTTCCGTCCATCAAATTTAACACCACTGGAATCGGCCTTGATTTGACTGTTGCTGTTGTTGCTAATATTAATCTGAACTGAGGGTGCAATGGAACCTGCTCTGCCACCCTTCGGTATCACACTTTCACCTTTTTGAAGTATGGCTGGAAATTCATCACCTGCCAAACCATTATGAAGTCTGGGAGCACCAACAAACGCCGCCGCTGATACGCTTCGGGTGGAACCGGAACCCACCATGCCGCCGCTGTGTTTAACTTCAGCACTCACCTTAGAACCATCCATACCAAATCCGAATATTGCCAGAGTGCTTTTAACTAAAGTGGCCCGAATCATAATGGTGGTAATATCGGCCAAAATGGATTTTGCCATATCTTTCCATTCCGCCTTACCTTCCATAATCATCTGCGTCAGGCCTGCGCTTATGTTATCTATTGCGCCCGTGGCCACTGACGCTAAATTACCCCATATGTCTAAAGACTGTGCGGAATACTCAGCGAACCTGGCCTGGAAAGAACCTAACTTTTTCAAGCTCTCTTCATACTTCTCCAACATCGATTGCTGTTTAGCTAAATCACCAATATAATCTTTTTGAAGTTGGGCTTTGAACGCTTCTTTTTGAACCGCTCTTTCCCTTACGTCATTAATAGTTCCCAGCATACGATACTCTTCATTCAACGCATCAATCATTCGCTGACTATCTGTTGCCATCACCTTCAAATCATTTTTACTTTGCTCAAATACGGATTTTTCAGTCTTTTCAGAATTTTGAATCATCGGAGATAACGCATCCACGCCTTTTCCTTCACCACCACCATTCAACAAACCCTTAAATTTATCTTCAATCCAACCAAAGTCCGAATCCATTTGAGTCTTGGTAGAATCCATCAACGTCATAAAACTTTCGGCTGTTGCTAATCCGAATGCCTGAAGGTAGACAGCCCCAAGTTCCAATCCACCTTTAACATCTTGCCCAAATTCTTGAATCTCTAATTTTGCGGTTTGGAAAGTTTGTGTTATGCCGTCCGTGAACGCATTTAATTTTGCCATAGTGGCTTGAAATGTTTGGGTGTAGCTCGTGTCAGCATCAAACATAGACGTTTTCAACCCATGACCTTTTACTATACCCGCCATTAATTCACCAGCAAACGCCGCATTTCCGGCAATTTCGGCCACTATCTTCTTCCAATTCTGCGTTATTATCTTGAACCCTTGGGTAAATGCTTTGATTAGTTTACCTATGAAGCTGTTTGCCACGGTATCATATATCCATAAAAACGTATCACGAAAAAGATTAGCAATCCCTTTCAACGTTACTATCACCGCATCATAAATACTCGTAAAGATAACTTTGAAAAAATTATACGTAGCATTCAACGCCTCTCGCACACCGTTGGTGCCTTGTATTGCCGCCGCTCGTAGTACATAAAAAGAACCTACAAGCAAAGCTATTGAACCCACCACGGCAAGCGCACCAGCCGTAATGCCACCCATAAAACCAACCATAGCAACATATGCCCCCACGATAAGACTTTTGAGAGGCACGAAGATGATTATCATCTTACCCAAACCCCAAATCACCGGCCCCGCTGCGGCTGCTACAACGCCCAATTTAACAATCCACTCCTGCGTACTGGAATTCAATCCACCCCAATACTCAGTAGACTTAATAACATATTGATTTAATTTTAACATACTGGGTGCTAAAATCGCCCCAATACCAATCGCAGCATTCACCACATTATTCCACATTATCTTCATTTGAGATGAAAACGATTTCAATTGCTTCTCAGCCACGTCTTGTGTGGTGCCACCAGCTTTGCGTAATTCTTTTTCATAGAATCGAATTTTATCACTCAGCCCTAATAACTGTTGAACCGCTATCACGGAACGGTCTTGGAACCCTAACATTTCAAACGTCATTTTTTTCTGCTGGTCGGACATCGTCATCATACGAGTTTCCAACTGTTCGATAACATCCGCATAATTTAGCATCTTGCCCGTATTATCATACACAGCAATCCCCATATTTTTCCAAGCCGCAGCCTGATTAATTGAAGCTGTTTGAAGGTCTCTGGAAAAGATGTTAAACTTTTCACCTGCTTCCATTCCCTTCACACCCTGGTCGGCATACGCCGCCAATACCGCCACGCCTTCTTCCATATCTTTATTTAAAATTTTTAATGCCGAACCTACCTTATTAGTCAGGGACTCACTGAACTGTACCGTGGACGCATTCGCCAGGGTGTTGGCTTTGATAAGAACGTCTGTGACTTTTACTAAATTCTGAGTATTTTCCGTAGCATCTTTCACCGTCAAACCTAAAGCACTCTGTGCATCTGTCGCCAAATCTGTCGCCAACGCCATATCAAACGCACCCGCCGCCGCAAATTTTTCCATAGCAGGTAGTGCTGCCATTGACTGCGCCGCATCCATACCCGCTGAGGCCAGGTAGAAGTATGCTTTGGCAAGGTCGTTAGATGATGTGATGTTCTTGGAAGAAATAGCCATGGCCGTTCTTTCCATTTCTTTTCGAATCTTGGGCGTGATACCGGACATGATGGCTAAAGATTTTGTCATGGAATCATCGAAATTAGAAAATGCCTTGGTTGACAAAGCTTGTACCGCCGCTAATGGTGCTGTAATGTACTTTGTCATTGAACGGCCCGTAGTTTCCAACTTCTTACCAAACCTCAACAATTTAGCATCCGCCGCATTTAACAGCTTATCATATTGGCTGGTATCCGCTCCCAGTTTTACTACTAACGAACCCAAATCATAATTTTCCATTACAACTCCATTATTTCGGTTTCTTGGTTGCTAAAAATCTACGCCAAAACGGTTTTGTACTTGATATGGTTTTTTCTGGTTTTTCTTCGGCTGTCTTTTTATCTTCAAACTTCAGTAAAAACGTTTCAAGTTTACCTACACGCCCAGGCTTGTCTACCCATGACCGCCGCATTTCAGCAATCATAGCAGCAAAATAAAAATGGTCGTATGAGTTCTTGCGTTTTTCTTTATCAAGTTCATTCTTCCATTCCGCATCCAGTCGTATATACTCCATCCATTGAACGAATTCTGTTGATGTAGTTTTCTGTTGTACTTCTTGAACCGGTAAATGAAGGTGAGACGCCAGCCGATACCAACCAAACGTCTCACCTTCTTTTAGTTTTTTACCGTCTCAGCTTCAGCCTTTTCACCGATGCCGTTGACTTCCTGACAGATTTCAAAAAGACCTGTTATCAATTTTGAAGGCCATTCCTGAATCGTCTCTTTAATCACGGCCACGCCGTTGGTGTCCTGAAGACAAGTGGCTATCAGTTGAACTTGAACGCCACCAGTGGATGATACTTCAATTTTATCGGTATTATCCTTGACGTTCAATTTGGCTCTGATGGTTTTGAGAAACGCATCACGCTGTGTTCCGCTCATTTCCATCACAGTATATACTTGCCCGTCAATCTCAACTTCCACTTGGTCTTTTACGGTCGTAAACTTTTTCATAAATTGTCCCCTGTTATAAAAATAATAAAGTTACATACTTTTCAATACACATTATGCTGTAGGCACATCACTCCAATCAGGGCCGGTTTCTTCACTGGAATCATTCTGATTGCTTGGGATGATTTCAATGTCAGCTGTCGGTTGTGTTCCTTCTTCCAGGCTTCCAGGTTTGAAAGAATTCAACCAACCCCAGAACGCAACTGAAGAACCATCTGGGAAATTGACTGTGATGAGCTGATTAACATTCAACATGGTCAAAATCTCATCATACAAACTTGACTCATAAGTCACAGTCAAACTCATCGTTGAAATGGTTAGCAGTGTCTTGGGCTTCTTGGTGCGATACAATGTGTTACGTAGTGTCGTTGTATCGATTTCACCCCCACCGTCTAAACCAGGCGGTGTTATAGATTTCTCTTTGAACGTTATCCCAGGGCCACCGCCAGTGGGAGCATTCGCAAGGATTATCGTTGCGCCTTGGCCGTCTTCAATAATTTCACTCATCTGAAATTCCTTTCAATTATACTGTTATCATTTTCAAACTCACCGTCATACTGGCGGTAAACAAAAAACGCCGTTGTTCATCTTGTCCGATATATAAAATATTGGATACCCGTGTTATATTATATATCTTATAACTTCTATCAGAAATTACTACTGTTTTATATTTTATTTCATCCAAATTCGCACAAATGTCTATAATTTTCTGCCAGCCATCCTGATAATCCTCACTGCGGACTTTTATTTGCACCCCAGGTTTTTCCAAAACACCGCCACGTGAAAGGTGTCCGGACAAATTACCACCCACATCATATACCACACCGCAGGTTTCACTTTGTTCCGTATCAGGCATAAAACTAATGAATAAAGGCCATGCAGCCTCATCGTCAGGAACGCTCATCACGCCCAAAACCTCGCACAAATAATACGCCAAAATGGATGCTGGGGATTGAACGCCTTCCACCCACCATAATCGATTTACTGGATGTGCTGTGATTGTAATTACACTCATACTTCTACCACCTCAAACTCTAAAGGATTATCAAAGTTGTATCCGGCCTTCGCCGCAAACAGGTAGTATGTGCCAGGCGTGAGATAACACACCAAGGTGCCAAAGTTATCGCTCACCCCTGATATAATAACATTCCCACCAACATCAGTTAAAGACACCCATACTGAAGCATTCGCCACCGGTTGGTCTGATGTGTCCTGGATATTGATTTCTTGCCGAATTGCACCGGCCTCAGGAGTGAATACCGCTTTCCAATCATCTTTGTTGGTGTAAGAATCTAAGGCTGTATGAATATCGGATTGTGACAAGTCATTCAAAGCGGTGATGTCTGATACTGCCGCTGGGTCGGCTGGTAAATTATCAGTCTGGGCTTTTATGGCGTCAACTATACCGTCCACCACGCCCACATTAGTATGTATTTCATCAACATTCGCGTCCATACTTATTATGAGAGCATTCGCAGTAATAATATCATCCACAGCATCCACATTCACTTCTGGTATGTATTCGCCGCCACCCACAATAGTATCCACCGTGGTTTCATCGTGAACTATTACCCTATCACCAGCAGCCAATCCGGTGATAACACCCGCATTAGAATACAAACCGCTTCCAGCAGGTTCTTCAGTTAAAGTTACCGCAGCCCCACGCAACGTCCATGTACCCGCATTACTGTAATAGACGTATGCTTTGAGAACTTTACCGGTAACATATGATGCTGAAATTTCTTTCATTGCTATTCACCTTTATTCTTGATTGATGCTTGCTGTCTGAGTTGGATTTCTCGCATTATGGCTTGCTTGTTGTTGGTTAAAACTTCCAAGTCAAATACTGTCCTTCCATGAATCTCAAATAATTCAGCTTCAGTACAATCTTTTAATTCCTTCAATTCTTTTTTGTCAGCCATCTTCGTGTCCTTTATATTTTTCAATTTGTAGTAATTTTTATATCATTTCTTGCGGCGGAACCTCACCCGAATCCAACCATAATTCACCCGTAGGTATATCAACAACCGGTGGGGCCTTAATTTCACCAACTGTTACCGTACCATCTTTATTGATAACATAATCATTGGGTGGTGTTAGTGGGGTGTAGCTATTATCAATCTGGTATAGCAGCGTTTGTATAGACTGTGAGAATACAAACAGCTCAAATGCTTCTGCACCAAAACGGTCTAATACGGCTTGCGCTGATAATCCGTCTGAGTTATTCCATATCAAGTTGAAGATGTAGGTGTGCTTATCTTTAATCTGATTAAAAAGATTAGCATTCACCTTACGAATCACTGACTCAGCTTTCTCTAACTTGAGAGCTTCAGTTGGCTCTATTTTATCCATTATACTCATTTGATTTTATCCTACACTAAGGTTGATATTAATGCACCCGTGTCATCCACGGTTATTTTATACTGTTTCGTGCCATCTGGCGTAGTAAGGATGATACCCTTGCCCACAACGAAAACAACATCGCCGGTCGTATCGGTATCACCGTATATTGTTGGTTCTACTAAGCTACTCATTGCTTAAAACTCCTTGCTAAAAGCTTAATTTCCTTATCTGATAAAGCACGGTTGTAGATGCGGACATCGTCCATGATGCCTGAAAACTGACCTACATTTGTATACAGACTACCCAAAGACAAATTTCCAGAATTACTAACACTCCCTTCATTGTATGAATACTCTCCGTCGCCTATTCCATTTAAGTAAATGTATACACGCCCAGTGACCTTATTAACAATAAAACCTGCATGATACCACTTGTTGTTTTGTAATGGCGTAATTGAACTCACGCTCCTACCACTATCAACAGCGTCACCTATTTGAATGTTAAACACGTTACCACGAACATCCATACGGTAACCCTGCCACCCATTTCTTTTGTGTATAAAACACCATCTATCATCTGTAAGATTGTGACCTACTATATACAACCAAGTGAAAAAACTAAAACTATTTTCACCAAAATTAAGACTTTCATTGTTCCCGCAACCAACAGCATCGCTTGTACCATTAAAGTTCAATCCCTTGCCACCGTCTGGAATAGCATCAACATATAACGGTGTGCCGCTATGAACGCCATCGTTACCGTTACCGGAAACATCCTTCAGATGCCCGTTCATCGTCCACCACGCAACCAGCCCATCAGTCGGGCCGGTGTCATTGATAGATGCTATAATCTTGTTATTGCTTATAATCATGGCTTGGTGCTTTCGTATATTTGTGTGCTTTCAGCTTGAGATAAAGCACGGTTGTATATTCTTACGTCATCGATTAAACCACCAAGCATTTGTGTTTGTCCCGCTATCGTTGGTGGTGTCATATTTGGATTTCGTGCTATTGATAATTTATTGTAACCTGTGCTTGGATTAAAATATAGTCCAGTAGGTGTTGTTGTATCTTGTAAAACACCGTCCACATATATAAATTGGGCTCCATTTTTAGCAACAGCGGTTACTTGATGCCAAGTATTTTTTGAATGATATAAAGTTGTTATTTGGGTGACATTATAATTATTAAAAATTAATCTAAATGGAGAATCTGCGTACCCTGATGCATAAGCAATTAGATGGAATCTTGATGCTGTTGATGAATTACTGATAATCGGTTGATAGTAATTTACATCCTTAGAAATATTCACCCAGCAGCATACTGAAATATCTCCATTTGCTTCAATACTATCTATTGCTGGAAAATCAACATAGTCATCCACACCATCAAACGACATACACTTATTCTTCACGCCAGCACTATACACGGGTGAACCATAAGCAACGCCGTCATTACCGCCAATACTGTCTTTGGTGTTGCCGTTCAGTTCGTAATAAGCAACAAGACCATCCGTTACAACCTCATCGAACTCCGGTGCTATGACCTCAGATTGAGATGTGAACTTGGGTAGTTGTGTACGATACAACGTATCGACCTCTGTGGGTGTGAGGGCACGATTGTAAAGGCGTACTTCATCGATTGAGCCTGATATATAGATACCAACTCTGCGACCAATATTAAGGGGTGATACGGAATCAAAAATACCTGTAACTATATTTGCAGATGAAAATAGCACACCATCAATGTATAATTTTTCATTAGATGTCCTATCAAAAACCAAAACCAAATGGTGCCAAGCCCCATCATTTATTTGCGTGAATCCGCCTGAAAAATAGCGATAAGCGCCCACTATACTTTCATCTATTGTTAAAAACTCAATATAGTGGTTATCTCTCCTCGCATATAATGCCCACCCAGGAGTCCCACCTATTGCACCTTTAGATATTACAACCTGTTCATTATTACTACCAAGTATCTTAACCCACGTAGAAATTGAAAAACTATCATTTGCAAAATCTAACGAAGTATCATTCCCACAATTAACGTAATCATCCACCCCATCAAACTCAACACAAGAACCTACTCTACCAGCTACATAATTAGGAGTGCCACCGAAAAAAGTACCATCATTACCATTACCAGATGTATCAAGTAAATTACCATCCAGTTTCCATTCGCCAACTAATCCATCTCGAACATCTTGGTATTCAGTGAACTTGAGGGCGTGGATTGTAGCATCCTTTGTTACCATTACATTCGCCATTACGCCGCTCCAATCACATTGAATTCGATTGCTTCTGATGTGGAATCATAGGTGATGGTTGCGTTATCGCCTAACTTAAAACCAGATGCTGGTTCGGCTTCAATACTTTCATAGGATTTAATTGTACCGTAATTAAACTGATTAACGGTCCAGTCAGGAGTTCCAACCGTCATGCTATTACTACCTAATATCAATACATCGAACATACCCGCAAACTGAGTGAATAACAGTTCAGTAATGTATGATACGGTTTGACCCAAGACATTAGTTTTAATATCAAGATAACCGCTTCCCAAATATAAATTAGCAGAACCATGAATATTTCCAGTAACGTCTAATGGGTGGAGTGGATTGGAGTTTTTAATACCCACATATCCATTAATAGCTAAACTCAATTGATACAAGGTTGCACTTTCTGGTGTAGCATTAGCTGATAAGTATAGTGGTTTTGGGCCACCCGCACCAGAATATATAACCCCAGCCTGATAATAACCAAGTGAATTCCACCCAATGGCCAGTCTATGACGATTGAGTTGATTTGTTGGTGTTCCTAATCCATATATCTCAAGGGTGTTGTGGTCGCCCTCATCACCATTTAAAGTGAAAAAGCGAAATTTACTTTGAGTATCAGCTATTTGCTGTTGTAATCCCAAGATATTATAATCACCTGTGGCGTAACCTTGACTCCATACAAATTTATAATTGGCGGATGTACCTACAAATTTATCCATCAAATTCGCTGATAAAATATTTATGTTACCGGAACTCAATTCATAAGTTCCCAAATCCACATTACCACTCGCACCTGAATACGGCACATAATTTGCAATGTCCGATATTTGTGACGCCGGAATACTAATTTCACTTTGCGTAAAGTGTTGTCCTGCTTGGTAGCCAGCTATGTGGTCGTGATGTATTATAGGTATCAGCATTATAAACTGTCCTTTATGATTTCCAAGATTTCGGCTTGTTTCCTTTTCACCGGAACTTCCAGAAATTTATACTGTTGATTTTCACCTCGTTGGAAGTTTCCACTTTTCACCGTAGTCACCCTTGCGTGTGCTAATCGCTCTTTGTGTTTCATATTATACACCTCACCGTGCGTAGCAAACGGATTTTCGTGAACGTATATAGCATATGCCGCCGTATAGCCAACAAAGACTGTTGTCTTGAATCCTTTTCCCTTCGCCCTGGTATATGCGCTGGCCTTTAGAACGCCCAGCTGTACGGGCACAATATCGGTGCTCTCGTTCTGAATGAATAATCCGGCACGCTTCAATCCACGCTCAAACGCCGCCGCTTGAGATGCTATAGCCCGCTTCATATTCCTTCTTACATCTTCCACACCTTGTATACTTACGATTTTCATAAATATGCAACCCTCAAAAACTTTGTAGCTTTGATATTCGGAATCTTATCAAACCGCATAATCTCACCAGCACCCTCATTCAACGTTGGATTGTCCGCATCCGTCAAAGTCACCACCGTTCCCAACCATAAGAATCCGCCCACTGTTAAATCTACGCCGGAATACACTTTGGATGAACTGGTTGCTTGTTCTCCATTCACCGTCACATACAACTCATTAGTATCTTCCCATCGCACGCTTATATCTACCGCAGCCCCAAACTTTCTCTTACCGTAGGAACCGGCCTGAAGTGGGGGCCAATAGACGGCTGATTGTTTTAACATTTTGGTGTAGATACTCATTGGATTATCCTTGACTAAAATACTGAATTAATAGTCGGTTTGTTTCGTCAATTTTAGTGCTTAAGGTATCATTCTTTTTTTCGATGCGGTTCATTGTCGCTTCGATATTATTTTTAGTGATATCACATGTCTCTTTGGTTACGATGCGAACGTGCTTATTTATATGAACGTCAGAATCATTGGTATGACTCACAAATTTCCATAGCAATCCACCCACCGTACCCAAAAATCCCAAAATCAAAGTTACAAACACAGCTACAGCACCCCAACTCACGACAATTGTTATTCCAGTCATCATAGTTACCCTTCATCAATGTTTAATTAATTTCCAATCCATGTGATACCAACCCGTGGTTTAATACCCTTTTTCATCTTTTGGTTCAATGAACTCAAGTTCCCACTGGTATCTAAGCGCATCGCCGTCTGACCATAAAAGGAACTATCAAAACCCAAATCAACTGCGTTTTGATAGTTCACACTTACGGGCCCTGCTTTTTCCGCCGCTAATCTTGGGTCAAAATTAGTATAGAAATGTGCGGCCAGATAACGCTCAATGCTTTCCAATCGGTCATCAGCATAATCATTATCTACACATAATTCAGATACTAATTGATTGGCTATTGAAATGAAGGGTGATAAATCAAACCCCTCTTCAACTTCAATAATTAACCGAACTAAAATATCAGTGGTTCTCACGGCAGGCTCCCATTAGATAGTTGTTTTGATAACAGCCACAATTTCTTTGGTTTTGTCACCCTGTTTATCGTTCAACGCCGTTTTCAATGGAATTTTGTCCGTCAATCCGTTCTTATAAACTTGGATGCCTCGTACAGTCTCAGTTGTAGCCACTTTGTATTCATTTTTCCGCTTGGTCTGCCACCAGGTGGAAACGGCCAAAATACCACTTCCCAGCATAGCAACTACCGTCTCAATATTATCCGGTATGAGTGCACTAATGATGGGATTTCTCATCATCACATCACCAGCTTCAGTCGTTTGTTGGGCAATTTCCGCCGCTCTGTCGGCCTGCACTTTCTGAGCCTCAGTGCATCCTACCAAAAGACCTATAGACAAAATCAAAACCATCAACATTAAAAATATTCTTGGTCTAATCCATTTCATAATAATCCCCTTTCAAATTCGCTGCGAGACATCGTCTCAAAGCATTTCAAATCGCTATCATCATTCACATTAATTACTCGATGACCTGGAAATTTATTATCCAAATCTTTTTTCACAATTACAAAGTTTTTCATCATTCTATCATACACCGCCGAATTGGGCTTGTCTAATCCTAACGCATGCCAGTTGCTCTGGCCGTTGGTAAGCTTCATATCAAACCCTAACATATACACGGTTGTAGCACCTAATATTAATGCTAAATTAAGTGCGCCGGCACCCGTATTACCATTAAACCCAATCGCATCGTGATATAATCCCACCTGCCTACGTTGCATTGTCCTAACCCAGTTATATTTGGCGTTGACTATTTTGGCGTGAGTGGTGACCACTAACCCTTCGAATTCTTTTAATTGGTCGTGATAAGTTTCAAAAAACTTGAAATCACTAAAAAGACAAATCCTACAAACTTCAGGCCCTAATGTAAAAGCTGAATTACATCCAATCGTATTTTTACCGGCTAACAGGCCAAATGGAAAAGCTTCCAATGACCTGCCACCGCCGATAATATACGCTGTTTGACCTTGCCAGCAATTACTTGGAGTCCAATGAGCCATATTATTCCTCGTCAATGGAATCTTCGTCATCATACTCGGAAAGAAACGTTTTCATCTCAATCTTTCCAAGCTTATCCGATATGGCTTCATCATCCTTAACAGCTACAAAGGAACCATCTTTCTGATAGACGGTAATGCCGGTGGAATTGTCTACACCAAACTTCTCAGTCACATCCTTGCCCAAACTCTTACCAACCACCTTTTTACCGGCAACGGATTGTTTAGGTATGAATGGTATCTGGGGTGTGTTGCCAACTACCAATTTACCAACGGGTGGTTGTGATACCGCTATGAACTTATTTGGAAATACTTTATCCAAATTCTTCAGGCTTGCTACGGTATCACCCTTGGTGTAACGCTTTCCATCACGGTCTTCATACATTCCGTTTGTAACTTTGAAAAATTTCATACTCATGTTTCTGTCTCCTGTTATAAAAATATTAATTCAAACGCTATCAATCAACGCCAGATTATATAGAACCCTGAACCAGACCTGTGCGGCTGTTATAGTCGCAACGAATCTGTGGAACCAAAATAGCCATAACCTTGAAGTTGATTTGCATACCGCCATTGCTTTCCCACTGTACGGTGGTGATATCCATGCCGTTCACCATACGGATAATATCCGAAGTCATCTGGACTAAACCAACTGAATAATCAGTCATATAATCCAGAGTGCTGACGCCATTGATACCTTCAATTTTCTTCAGGCGGTCTCTCAGGGTCACGCCTGGATATGCGCTGGAATAATCGGCATCCAAATACTTATCCCACTTGCTGCTGTAATACAGAGAGTATGGGCCGTAATAGTAGGCATCTTGTGCCTGCTGACGCATCGCCAAAACTTCAGTCACGTGAATCAGTGGCGTCCAACCGGTGTCAGTTGGGTCGGTGAGTTCTTTTGTAAGGGCATCAGGATAATTTTCCATGCCGTAAATCGAACCGCCGCCAAAGCTATAAGTGTCTGCAACGCCGATAGCAAGCTTTTCAACTTCCTCAGCAACCTTACGGGCAGACAGTTCCGCCATCGAAGTATCCAGTGGGCTTCCACTGTTTCGGCTGGTAGCAATCTGCCTTGCGCTGAAACTGAAATCCTTGTGGATAATAGGAAGGGGCAAGTTCACAATATCAAACTGCGGCCTGTCGTTGGCACCCTGACGGACACCATCCATGCTTATAGTCGCAGAATTGATATCGCTCATGGACTCACTCTGTAGCACGGTCTTTCCCATACCATTTGGTATAGTGTAGACCAGGCCCTGACTACGTAAATCATTGACGAACTTTAACCGTGAACGTGCTGCCTTTATAACAACAGAGTCCAGCTGAATCCACTCATCTTTACGCAATGTGGCGGCATTTTGGGTAGTGCGGTGAGCGGATGCTTCACCGTTTCTTACCACACTTATGTAGCTGTGCTGGTCTTTGCCAATCCACGGCCTCAAAACAGATACATCGCAATTACTGGCGATAAGTCTTGAAGCCACAGAACCAGTAGCAGCACCATTAAGAATAAAATCATCCATTTTAGTAACCTTTCATATAAAATTCATCTAACTTTTTATCATTCAACGTTTTGCTGATTATACAGCACGGGCAGCACACAGTGTATTCACTGCGCCGGTTCCGGTCAAGTCCAACGCTTCCGCAGCTATATACAGAACCACACCCGTTACAGTGCTGGTGGAAACGGCACTGGATACAATAAACGTTCCATCACCGCCCGATACCAGGGAATCACCAATGTCAACTTCCTGACCGGCCTGAATCAAAACATTCAACTCTGTACCCTTGTTGGGTATGAGAGTGGGAACCACCGCACCTGCTGCGTAGGCATCCGCTACAGTTTTGCCTTGAAGTGCATCTTCAGCCGCAATCATATTCTCAGCAAATTCGCCTTCTGAGGCATGAATCGCAACCTTACCCGTGGATGCTTGGTTTATAAGCATACCAGGATAAATCGTGGCCGCTGCTGCCAAAAATTCCTCTTGGCGAACATCACCTTTTGAATGTATTCTTGTTTTCATATTTACTTTCCCTTCAATTATAAAAAATTTCAATTAACCCAATAGTGTTTGGACACCTTACTTGCTGTCGTAGGTCATTACCGGAATCGGCAACGCTTCTTCAGCCATAGCATTCCCAACCGCAACGTCAGGGTCAAACTGACCGTCAAAACGTGGCTGTGGTGCGGCTGTGGTAACAGGCTTACACAACGTGTTGATTTTTATCAAATCATCAGTCGTTTTGGTCTGTAACTCTTCAGCTGTAAACAGCTTCGAATTGGTGGTAATAGACGCAATCAGCTGCTGACGCTGCCTACGGTAAGTCTGAAGACCTGAATTCAAGACAGCCTTCATTTCGGCTGGTGCCTGTGCGATGTAATCATCCACAGTTGCGATAACCGGTGCGGCTGTATTCTCTACAACAGTTTCAGGCTTCGCTATTACTGTGGCCGGAATCGCTGAAACCTCAGTGGCCGGAACGGGTGCTGCTGTATTCTCTACAGGAGTCATCTTGGCCAACACAGCTTCATCCATAGCCATCAACGCCGCTTCATCTTTCTCTTCCCACTGCGTGGACTTGTTTGCTATCAAGTTAGCAACTATCTTCTTTTTATCCATTTCAATTGTCCTTTCATTTATAGACACATAATCAATTTTGCGCACCACCTCAAGTGGTATGCCGTTTATTTCAACAACGTCTTTTGTTTTGGTATAGCTCTGTTTGAATAGTCGGTTCTTTTTCTCAAAGATAAAATAATCATCGTAAACTTCAACCACCCACACGTATTCATCTTTGCCCTTAACACCATCCATTAATGCTTTTGATATGGCATCACGTACATCACTGAACCCCATTTCATTGATTATCAAATTCTCTATTCGCTGAAGGGCAGCAGGAGGCAAACCACCCTTCAGCTGAGGAATAGAGGACACATCAAATGATATTTGTGTTCCTGCAGTGTTCAGTCGAAGAAAACCAGCCCCATCTTTAATAGAGCAAGCCCCAATCTGGTCTGGTAGAATTGCCAAATGGTCGGGCCGATAATTACGGGCAATGCCTACGTATTTCACGCCGTTCCATTCACCTTCTGTGGCCTCATTATCAGTGAATAAACCGGTAGACAATTCCAACATTTCTTTATTTTCCACCGCTGTCAAAATTCTTTTATCAACCGCCTCACACCGTTCTTTTTCCAACCAACATTCTGCCTTCAATTTGCTATCTTCGAAGACAGTATTCATAATCACGCCGATTTTACTGCTGGTGAGAATTTCTGGAGTGCATGCGCTGCCGGCATCTGGATGATAAACGATGGATGGTTTATAGTTCCATACTTGTGGTATTTTCGCCATTTCTTCGGCTGGGTATAATAACGGCCCGCAAGAACCATTCAACACGCCTTCCACCATCATAACAACAGGAACGACAATGTATTCACGGCCTTCCATAGAATCGTTACGTACTAAAGACTTGCTGCTGTTCTTGGTTATAAAACTTTCAAACGCCATTTTACTATTCCTTTAATAAATAAAAAAGTCCAGTATGATTAGACGTCATAACTGGACTTTATATCAAAGCACCATTCATTTAGCTTTGATTATACTATATTTTTTGAAAAGTAAATAGAAAATTTTCAGAATTTTTTTATTTTTGGTTGAAGTTGGGTGGTTTTATAACTTTCTCAACTCGAATATCAACCACCTTACCGTTTTGGAACGTGACTAATACTTTGCCAAAAAACTCGGGCTCAGCACAATTCAATAGCTCCTCTAATACCCATTGCATGTGTTGTTTGTTTTTAGACATAAGAATCCTACCGGCTGATTTTGACTTTCATATCTTTACGGCCCCAGTTCAATGCATCCTGGTGAGAATCGAAGTATACATCAAAATGGTTGTCGGTAAACTTACTGCCCCCACGGTCTAACACCGGAACGAATCCGGCTGAATACCCTTCAATATAAACCATTGTGCCGAATGGATATGTGTTTGTGGTTGCTACGAACTTATCACCCTTCAATATAAAATGACCGCTGGCTGTATAACCATCTGCCCATCGCCCACAGCATTTCTCGCACGCACAATACGCCGTGACAATGGCGTCTATTTCATACACCCCTTTAACGCCCGTAATTTGCTGCCCTATGGCGTCTATTTCGGTCATGGGTCTTTCTACCACGGGCGTGAGTTCGGATGACTCTGCGTTGTTTCTGGCTGTACGGTTCGCATCCGTCTGAAACTTGGACTGAAACGCTAATATCATCATCGATATCATCATCGATATCATCACCACCACCATAAGTAATATTAAAATCTCTACAATTTTCATTTTAGTTCCCATATCAAATCCTTTTCTTCATTTAAGTAACTTATCAACAAGGTCAACCCCACGCTGACCAAATTTTCGTTGCAATGCATTTCTCACCACTTCCTTTTCACCTGCCTGAATTACGTCTCTGTTAAACTTCAAAATATCAAACCCAAACACATCATTAATATATGTATTGAGAGGAACCTGAAAAACAACCAAAAACGAATCCACATATGTGGTAATTAATTTTTGGTTTCGGGCTTTGGTTCGCTCTAAATATGCCCAATCATCTTCGCTAAATCTTGCCATGATATTCCTTATAAAAATAATGTGGTTGCGGGCATTTGAAAGGTTTGTTGTAGTTAGGTTATAGGAACCGCCCGCAACCACGTGCAATATATTATCGTAAATAGGATGATTATGCGGCTTGAATTAGTTCAAACGCATTCTGCTTCATCCGGCTTCCGTTACCGCCTGTCAGAATCGCACTCTCCATTTTAATCTCGTTTTGGTCGTTACCTTTTTGAACTATAACTGTCTTGTGATGGTCTACAAATTCCGTTATGGCGTTGAACGCCGCCCACTGGGTGCCCTGAATATTCTCGTGGCCCTTGCCGCCGTGGAATAAATCCAGGATGAGCTTTTTATCATTCGCCGCCTTCGTGCTGTCTTTTTCCTTCTTGGGGAATAGCTCATCCACAACCGCTGAGAATCTGAGCGTGGTAAGTGGCGTGTTTAGCATCTGGTTGAAGGTGGCTTCCATACGGGCATAATAAAGTTCGGTGAGCTGAAGGACTTTGCGTGCTTCGGTGATTTTATCTCTGTAACTTTCGGTGTGGCGTACAGCTATGGAACTGGTGCTTTTCTTACCCAGGGCAACTGAGAGAGTATTCGCACAAACCACCCGAACTGGCGTCCATTGAACCTTCAAAGCCAGCGAACCGTCATGGCTCGTAGATAGCAACAAGTATTTCTCCACCTTATCCGGCCCGATATACATGGCCTCTGGGAGTTTTACAGTCAAGAACAATCTACTGCCCCCACGTAGACTTCCGGCTGTCTCGTACACAGCCTGGCCTTCGCCGATGAGTGAATCCATAAAGTCAAAACAATCCCTATTTTGGATGATTTCGTAATTGTTACCAACCACGCCCAATACCCTGTTATCATCCTCACGGACAACTGCGTGCTTGTCGGGGACTGTAACCCATCCGGCTGAAGATTGAACGTACATATCTTGGAGTGATGCGGTGGTATCTAATCCGGCCAGGTGTATAGCTTCTGCCGCCGTGAGTGCTTCCTGAACTATCGTGCCTAATCCGTGCCAAGCTGGCTGAGTTGATACAAATCTTTCCATTCCATTAACTACTTCGATTTCATGTGCCATTTTTCTATTCCTTTTCAAAAAAATATAGTTTATGGCCGGAACTTATCCGGCCCGTTTTTAATTCGATTATTAATCAACCCTTACTTAAATCATAATTAAAATGATTTATAAGTGCCTGTATATAACCCGTAATGAATTGGTGTTGTAGAGTGTTTACATGAAACGGTTCGGTGCCTGGATAAAAAATAACATACTCATCCAATTCATTATTGTACCTAATAGCAATACACATAAATCCAAGCCAATAAGAACCATCATCAAATTTAATCTCAAAATCTGAAGATTTAAGACATAAAAAATTAGCAATATATCTCAATTTAGCTTGTTGTACGTCTAATAATCTGTCTATTGCTTTAATGTTTTCAAGTGTGCTTTTTCGTAATGTTATTTTACTCATGATTATTTCCCTTTATACGTTGTAATTTTTAACTTGAATTTTCTCAACCCGAATAGCTTCCAAACCACGAATACGCGCAAGAGTTTTACGACATCCGTTGGCTTCTAATTCTGTGGGATATATTGCCTGAAGCCATTTTTGGCCTTCCACTACATCGTATACAGCCCATCTGGTAACCATCTTGAATTTTCCGGCCTTCTTATTTTCTTCAAATCTTTTATTCATCTTACTAACCTTTCAAACATCGTTTTAATATCGTATCATTTAACTACTAAATATGATTATAATCTTTTAAGGTTATACGTCAAAGAGAAAAAACTATGGATTTTAGATATTTTTTGATATTTCTCTAAAATCCACGTTTTTAGTGTCGGCCTATGGGAAAATATTTTACATAATATTCAAGTTTATGCTTTCCCAGGGGAATTTTCCACGGCCAAAATGCCCGTTTGTAGCTGTTCTTTGGTAAATCGGTTCCTTTAGGTTTAATTGCTGGATGATGGAATCTGGCGTCATGTTTACGTTCTTCATTATAGCAGTCCGCAACGCAGCATCATCCATCACGCCGGTTCCGAATGTATTCACCCGCACATCCACCGGTTCGGCCACCCCAATCGCATAACTAATACTCACACGGCATTCCTCTGCCAACTGGAGCCATACCACGTTCCTTGCGATAGCACGGGCCATATACGCACCGCTGCGGTCTACTTTGGATGGGTCTTTTCCACTGAAGGCACCACCACCATGAACACACCGGCCACCATAGGTATCTACGATTATTTTGCGACCAGTCAATCCAGTGTCCGCCGCAGGGCCACCCAGGATGAATTGGCCGGTGGGGTTGATGTGGTATTTGGTGGTGGGTGTGGTTTGGAATTGGTCGTTGTCACCCAGAATCACCGGAATCAACGTGGTAATAATATCACGTTGAATCGTACCCAAGTCCACCTTCAACGAATGCTGAGTGGATACCACGATGCTCTGTATTTCATGAATACCATCTGGTGTGGTATGAATTGTAACTTGACTCTTTCCATCCGGCTGTAAATAGCTACAAATACCATCCACACGCCACTTCCATAGCTTCTTGGTGATTTCGTGAGCTAAGTACAATGACGCCGGAATCATTGCCTTGGTATCATCGCACGCATACCCATACACGGTTCCCTGGTCTCCAGCACCAGACGGGAATAATGATTTTTTAACACCCATAGCAATATCTGGACTTTGGTGACGGATGTGGACCCGAACATCACAGCCTTTGATATTGAATCCGTTCTTTTCATTATACCCCACACCATGGATAACATTCATGGCTATATTCTTCACGAATTCGTCAGACATATCCGCATTACTCGTTACCTCACCCGCCACCACAAGTAATTTATCCGTGATTAGCGTTTCCACCGCCACATAGCTTTCCTTATCAAACATCAAACACCGGTCAAGTATAGCATCTGATATTTGGTCAGCTAATTTGTCTGGGTGTCCTATTGTTACACTTTCACTGGTTTCCCAACGTTCTTTCATTTTTCACTTTCCTTTCAATTTACATAATTTATTCGATTAATTTCAATTCGCATCTCAGGCATAAACACACCTTCCTGCTTGTTTGTTAAAATACCCTTATCGATACACCGTTCATATATTATTATCGTACATACACCCCATTCTACGGCTTCAGCTGGGTGCCCTCATTGTATACCAGTTGGGTTGTCCTGGTGTTTGGGTTGTCACCTCGTTTTTGTAACTCCTTTTCAATCGCTTCTTTTTGTTTTCTCAAATCTTCAGAACTCTGTTGTGTTAGGTCTTTCTCATTTTCCATTTTCATTCCCCTTTCAGGCACAACCGTGAATGGTCGGCCAATTTTCATTACCATCGTCAAAAGCATCTTTGAATGGATGCTTTCCATTTTCCATAAATTTAATCAACTCCATAGTCAAGTTTGTAACTGTATCCGCCGCCGCTTGAATGGAATCGGACAACTCAAAATGGTCTTGAAAGGTTGATATCAGTGTAGTCATATTTTCTAAATCCTCTGTTAAAATAGCAAAATTCGCATCCAGAGCATCTATCACATCCAACAACTCCTGGCTTTTTATGGGATTAATCGGATAAACCAAATCCACTAAAATCTCAGCCTGTTCCCTCACTTCCTTCCACGATATTGGTGGCGGGTCGTTGTGGGTAGACTTCTCAACCAGAATAATCCGGCTGTATGTGGCTATGGACTTTTTAATATAACACCCGTTCACCAAGGAATACATCCCAGGGCCTTGGAATCGGATGGGTCTGGCGTTTATATCTTTGATATCCTTCTCACTCATATACCCATCACGCTGGTGCTCTAATTCCCCAAGAGACAAAACCTCACCCACGGTTTGCATATTTTTAGCTGGGAGTGTCTCCAGCCAGCCACTAAACTGCCCCCAAAGTTCCGGCCTTCGGTCGATATTGGTTTGAAGTTCCTCTTTGGTTAATCCGTCTTTGACTATTTCCATGAAGGTTCGATTTATATCACCGTTCTGTTTTGCCACTTCGGCTTGTAATTGGTATTGTGATTTCATACGTCTTTCCCCTAATTTCTATTCAATATCTCAATAACTCTATTCACGCACGCTTCCTTACCTTCGGGTGGTGGTGTGAAACCTTTGTGTTCTACCATAGTATCATAGCACCCACCCACGATATTCCTGTAACCATAACGACATCCAGATAATTCTTTTACCATCCAAAGAACGATTGTTTTGAACTCTGGACTTTCTACTGGGGTTGTTATCGACACCCGCTGGAGTTCTTGGTTGTCTTCGGCTGCGGTGTTGCCGGTTCGATGTATTCTATTTTCCATAATCCGTCTACCTTTCAATAGGTTAAACATCCATATTTACGATTTTCAAAATGCCCCTGGCTGGCGTTAATGTTATACCACTCATCATAATCCTCAAGCTCACCCACCTCACGCCAGCCGTGTAAATTATCGTGAATCCAGAACTCTGTCACGTTCTGATTTACCCAGTAGACTTTTTTGCTAAAAGTTTTCATGATTTCCCCTGTGTTAAAGTTAGGGCCGGAATTTATCCGGCCCTGTTGTGTATTGTTTAGAATCCGCTGTGTCCGGCCACGTATTCAGGATATAGCACCAGCATAATCCGATAACCCAGCTCAGTGAAGTTCAACATGTCCTGGCCGTCATTTTCCCACACCTCGATTAATCCCTTTTTGACTAATGAGCTGGCTACACCCGCTGTGGAAGTTCTGGTGCCGGTGATACGTTCCATCTCATCGTATACAGCAAACGCCCAATTTCCGTGGCGGATGTCTTCCACTTCAGCCCAGAATGTGGTATCTTTGGTGACGGCCTTTAATAATGTTGACTCTAATTCGGTTAAATAAACGCCTTGGACAGTCTGAGCTGCTTCCAACTTCTGGTCTTGTTTATAGGTTGTGATAACACCTTCGGTAAAAACTACGGTGTGGCCTGTCTTTTCGATATGGTTCTTGATTTGTTCTTCTTCGCCGCCGCTTGTTATTGGGGCCCACTCGCAATCCAAACATCTGTAATCCGCTCTTGTTGTTCTGGTTTTCTTCATCTCACTAACCTTTCAAAATCATTTTTCAATATCGTATCATTTAACTACAAACCTGATTATAACTTTATAAGCTTATAAGTCAAAGAGAAAAAAACGAAGATTTCAGATATTTTTTAATTTTTCTCTGAAATCCACGTTTTAATAGCAACAAGCTGGAAAATATTTATGCTTTATCTTGATATTTGTTCTTGTTTGGGTCGGAATCCGTGATGCTTTGTGCCGCCCACGCAGCTATTCCCAGCACAATAAGAATGATACCAGCCACAAAAATATATCTATTCATCATGAATCCTCGTCAACTAAAGTATTCTCATAACACCCGATACAATACGCTGCCCTGAATCGTCGGTCGGCCTTCCTAACCTTACTACCCACCGTGATATCTTCGCCAATTTGAATATATACACGGTCAGTTACCAGATGCCACTGCCCACACTTCATACAAATAAATTTCCCATTTTTTGCAGCATGTGGGGCGCAGCATTTCTCAGAACGTACTCCACTACCACACCAACATGCATCAACAGCTTTTATCTTCATCATGATACCTTTATCCCTTCACAGGTTCAACTGGAGGGTGCTGATGGGCTGCCGCTTCTATCGCAAGCAACATCCCAACCAACAACGGCTTGTTGGCGTTCTTGCCCTTCATATTCGGGCCATCCGCCAAAATGATTTTATGGATGAGGGTGTATCTACTCAATTTACTCATTCGCTCATAATACGTAAATGCATTGGAGTAGAAATTCACCATTTGCTCAATAGTGGGTTGAGGCACGCCAGAATCCGTGTGGACTTCCTTCTTGGGTGGTGGTGCGGCTTTCTTCACCGCTGGCTTACGAACCCGTTTCTGGGGTGTTGGCGTGAGTGTGTTGGTGTGGTAGTGGAGTACGTCCTTTTTAGTTTCCATTGTTTTGCTTCCTTCATATTAAAGTTGAAAAATTAAAAACCGGCTGAAAATTCATAACGTTCCCAACCGGTTCCGTTATAAGAGTGCCGATGTTGATTGCGTTAGGCATCGGCAGGTTCATTAGATTATCGGTCATTGGTATGATTTACCAATTATCCTACAAAGTGTTGTGTGGGTCGTGGCCTTTGACTTGGGCCTGGTGGGGTGGTTGGTTCCTCATCGACAATAGAACCCTCACCATACCGTTCCAACAACGGTCGTAAATCTACAGGCTTGTAATTGGCCGGTTTAATCACCTTACCATTAGCGTCATGGTGTACGCTTCCATCTTCATCCACCTTACTCATATTATTCTCGTGAACTAAATTGAACGCTTCGGCCAGTATATCACCCATCCCGTATACAATGGCCGTTCCTACAACCACATACATCGTATCTACCAATCCATCCAATATCTCTACCATATCACCCACGGCTATGGCTTCAATGGTTTCTGATAGTTCTGAGGTCATTAATCTTACACGTAACAACGCCGTGGCGGAATCTACCAATTGGGGCGTATCACCAATCATACAACCGAATGCCCGATGAAAATCAATAAGCTTCTCAACCATATCGGTCAGACGTAATCTGGCTTTCAATTTTTCAATCGCCGCCATACGGGCCGCCTGAGCTTCTGGGGTCATCAGTGGAACCCAATTTTCTTTTTCTTCCTTCGTCATAATAACTTCCTTTTCATTTGAATATAAATTTCACTACATTATCAAATGGATATGGGACTATTTCCAGTGGGTGGTCGCCGTCTGTTTGTGCTGGATAAAACCCACTTCCATACGCTACATCTTTCCACACACCCACTTCATTAAATCTAAAATCAATTGTAGCCACGGCAAACATTCCAGGCTGCTCCTTTAACTCTACGCAACACCCGATAATACCCGTCAGAACTGTTTGAGCCTCCTTCGTGGCTTCCTGATGAGGTGTATATATACGGTCTTGTTTATCTGATTTCATATATGTCGCTTTCAATAATCGCAAATTCCAGTTTTACATAATCGATTAACAGCCATATTATCATCACAGTTTCTTTCCATGTTTAAATGGCCTGTACCGATTGTATTCCATCTTAGCCACCACTGCCTTCAATACCGCTAAACTTTCCACCGCTGCCAAGTCTAACACCCGTATAATCACATCAGCAAGTTCTTCTTCCAACAAGCTGAAATTGGGTGTGTGGTCTGATGGCTTTCTGCCTATTATTTCTATCTCTGTATGAAAATCAATTCGTGCAGCTTCTACTGCCTCAGCTACTTCCGTCATAATCAATGCCAGTCTTTCAATGACAGATGTTTTACGGTCATGGAATCCGTGCTGTTTGGGATGATTTCCTTTTGAGGTGTTCTTGTTTTGTCGCCGCTGCCGCTGCTTCCATAGCTTCACCCAGGGACTTCGCTGCCGGTCTTTCTACCTTGTCCGGTGCTTCCAAAATATTCACTGAGGGCAGGATGAAATATATGGCGTTGGTTGGAACCGCAAGAAACGCTCTGCCGCCCTCATTAGTATCCACGCCACCATTGGGGTAAAAGTTATATGTCGCCCATACACTTTCCTCATCCAACCTTATCCCCAGAACAAATTCTTTACTACGTCTGCCCTGCTTACAAATCTCAGCAAACATCGTCTTTTCTTCTTCCGTCAGTAATTTCAATCCCACCCTATTATTCTTCAGGGCATCGGCAACGGCCTTTTGTTTCTTGGTTAGAAAAATAGTCATAATATCTCCAAATTAAATTATCATTGATTTCAGTATATTATCGTTCATCCATTGATTTCCAGCCACAAAGAATCTGTGATGGGATAATCTCTGAACTTTTTCATTATAGCCCCTTTATGTTTTAATTAGTTCTTTGATATATTATCGTACATAAATCATAAATACAAATGGCCTGGGTGAAACTTAATCCACCCAGGCCCTCTGGTTGTCTGCTTTTTCTTAAAAATTTAACTTATTTTTAACGAGGCATTCCATATTGCGTGGAACTGCGGAAACGTGGCAGAACACCACAAAGGCATGCTGGTTTGAAACTTACCATATATAACATTTCTTATAATCTTAACATAATAAACTCAACCTTTAGGTCGGCCAGTGTTTGGGTATGTGTTTGGAAAATTTATCAAGAATTTCATGTAAATCATCCCATGGGATTGGATACCCACCAGCTCCACTAACACATAACTTTAGATATTCAGATATCACCGGCACGCTCAAACTATCTTGTGCCCGAATAATAAACACCGGTTCATCATCCGGTATATTTGGAATATCAATCTTTCCATATTTCAAAGATATAGCCATTTCACATCCTTTCAAAATCATTATTAAATCGTAACATTATACTATCGTACATAGATGCAATATCACACTTCTTCCGTCATAACCCTCGATGCGGAATAATACGGTGAACGGAATTCAATCTTTAGATTTTTCATAAATTTCATCCCGTCCTTAGGAAAGAACCGTTCACCCATCTCACCCATTATTCCTTTTGTCTGTAACGCTTTGGCAAACTCTGAGTTTATTCCACTCCAATCAAACTTACCATCTGAATATGTAATAGTACCATCAACAACTTCCTTGAAAGTTTTATCCGGCCCGTCTTGTAGTGATATAAAATTCACCCTATGTATCTTTTTTGTTTTCTTTGCCATTTTGTACTTTCCTTTAATTCGTATTCACCATAAAATTAATCGTGGACTCACCCAATTTCAGCTTTTCTTTATTTTTTGGAAGTCTCTTATTTTCTAACATCCATTGATTTCGATAAAACACCTCATCAACTTCTTTGGGTGATAGTAACTTCTGTAATGTTGCACGAACTTCGGCTTCAGAATCCTTTAACCGCTGACAAGCGGCAACCAAATCATCACTCAACGCCACCAGCTTCCCACTCTCAGCCCATCGGTCAGCTTTTAAGAATCCGTAACAACGAATATATAAATCATCTTCATATTGCGCCCCTATCAATTGAAACGCTAATCCATTATCAATCGCCGCAACTTTTTGAACGCCGTTTATGCTGTATATCATAGCATTGGATGAGTGCCTGTCAGTTTGTCCGATAATAAAATCAAACATTGCTAATTTAGTATCATCCACCGCCAAATACACTCCTTTAACATCCCCTGGAACCCCAAATCTCAAACCATTCTCTAATTCTCTAACTGTTTTGGCATTGTTTACAAAATATTGAAAACTTCCCACCTCACCTTTAATTTCCTTCAACACCGTGGGTGGTACCAAGTTCAAGTCCATTACAGTATCTATTTGATATGCTGCCACTTCACGGTTCGCATACGTTCCGGCTGGGATGCCCCTTCTCAATCTTGGTTCTTCTTGCGATATAGGTTTGTGAACACCTTTGATACCATTGGATACTTTATAACTACCATTGGCACCACTATTAATGGGCTCATACGTTACGGAATCCGCCACTGATAATTTCTTTTCAATAATCGGTTTGTATTTTTTGGAATAGTCGGATGTTAATGGTAATTCATCCGACACCACCGGCTGCGGTATGGTGGTGGGCTTTCCGGTGGATGTTCTTTTTATCATGGTGGACTTCTTCTGCGCTTCGGCCTTGGCTTTGCGTAGTATAGAACGTGCCCTGCGGTCGGCTGCTGCGAATGGATTGAGCCCAGAAGTTCTTATGGGTTTCAGTGTTTTCATCTTCAACGCACCGGAATCGGTCGCAGTTCCCCTATATCTGGGTGGTTCGGCTGCCGTACTGTCCGCAGGTGCGGCTTTCTTCGCTTCGCTGGCCTTTGACTTGGGCTTCAAGAATACCGGCCTCCAAGAGCACCTACAATTGGGATGTACCGGTATCAATCCACGGGCTTCGTCAATCGTCATCACCTGCCCCTCTAATCCGGCACACTGCTCGCATACCTTCTCATCATGACTGGTAGACAATTCCACATCAGCAACAACTTCCTTGAACCCCATCTTTTCCAAACCATCCAACTGCCCTTCCGCATGGGCGTGGATGACTTCGGTTCGGGCCAATACCAACGCCCTCTTACGAGTGATAGCACCTATGGAGTTGTTGATATTACGTGCTATCTCAAAAGGACTTTTTCCATGAACTAATCCGTCAGCCATAATCGTAGACAACTGTGAGGCCATAGTGTCCGTGATACCCTTAAGCTGATTATATGCCCGCTCATAGACCATCTGGACTTTCGACATCATTTCTGGGGCCGCAAAAGCACTCGTCAGGAACTCTGCTTGGCGTCCATTATAGTATTCTGGCTTTTCATTAAACCCACGGGCCTTCTGCGCTTCGTTGAAACTTCGCACTACGCCTTTTTTATAAGCACTTTCCACATACTTATTCGTCCATAATAATTTTTTATTATCAACGTCCAGCACGCCAGCTTCAATCTGCTTATCCAACCAAGCTCGAAATGCTTTGGCTTTTTCCGCATCCGTCACGAACTGAAAACGTGGAACCGCATTACCAATAAACTTGGCCGGTCGTAGGTTCAACATATCGTTTTTTATAATGGCGTCATTTATTGTACCTCGTAGTTGCCGGAATCGTTTATTCATCTCACCAACAAACTGTCTACGAAGCAATGTTGTTCTGCTTGGGTCTGTTTTCATTATTTATCCCTTTACTTTTTAACAACAACCTTTTTAACAGGCTTCTTCTCATCCTTACTCGTTGGGGTCTGCTCTATTGGGGTGCCGTCTGGATTGACTTCGGGCAACGGTTCTTCTTCAATCCTCTCACCATCTTCCGTCCAGCCGCTTTGTTCCTTCATAATGGCTGCGGCTTCGTCTTCAGTATACCCCATCACCATAGTAAGATACAATTGCGGGGGCATTAAGCTATCTACGCCGCCAGCCACATATTTTACCAGGGCATCGGTTTTGTGAACGATGATTTTTGCTTTTTCTTCTTCCGTCATTTCTTCATCCGGTTCCCAGAACACAAAATACTCTTCAATAAACGGCAGCACGCCCATCAGCATCAATCGGTCGATTAACGGCATCAAGATGCTTTCCGTAGCATAGGATGTTTGACGTTTATAAATACGCCGCCGCCATGCTTTGCTATCTTGGCTGGATGATAGTTCACCACGTTCACTTCCTTCGAATATACGCTTGGGAACGTTCAATGATACGCATATGAAGTTAACTTGTGCGTCCAGGTGTCCGGTTGGGTCGGCAACTTGCGGTTCCAATGATTTCGCCGTGACGCCGCTCAAAGCTAAATAACGTTGAAGACCTTGTGAGTAAGCATCCATTTGCTCTTTGATACTTTCTTCATCCAACGTCACATCCTGTAAATCAGGATTAATCTCAAACGACAATCCTGGGAATCCACCATTCCAAAACATTTGACCGCTGCCGCCCAGAATCTTTTTAATATCCAAAAGCTGATTATATACCTTTTTCATTCTTGGCGTTCCAAACAATTCACTCCCACGCCGATTGTCAGCTGTATGAAGAACCCTGGTCCAATGAACTACTAATGTTTTTGTTTCACCATTAGAACCAGTATCAATGATTATGTTATAACTCATTGGCATACCATATCGTGGTGAGTTGATATCCCCACAAGTTCGGTTGATAGTTATCTTACTTTCATCAAACACTTTCAAATATAAAAGTTCTTTTTCACCACCACCATTGCCTTTCATTACACCCGTAATTTCATCAATACCATCCACGTAATCAGACAATGGTTTTCCGTCATTGATACCAAAAAGCATTAATCCATATCTACCAATTCCGCTCAATATATCCAACTCCTGTGTATAAGAATACAAATGGGACTGTTTAATCAACGCCACCATCTTTTTCTCAAACTCAGTTTCATTGCTTTCTTCTGTCTCGTAGATGAGGGGGAACTGTCCCCAAGTCTCCTCAGGAAACAACTCAACTACTCTTCCAGCCAATCCATTCCTTTCATACATCACCTTATAATCATTGATAGTTATCTCAGTTGGATACCCGCATTCATTATCTACATTATCATTGGATGTAGTTAAGTTTCTCAATATACTCTCTCGTATACTGGTAGCATTTTGGATAATATTAAAATCATCCATATTTACTTTTAACTTTCTCATTGTCTTATTTCCTTTCATTTTTTCTTTTTTATTTTTATCATTGATTTATATTTTGCATCTATACCTTACCAATGATATTTATTTCTAATATCTCTTTTTCCATCCACCAACCACAGTTACCTTTTTATTCAGAATATTGAAAGCACCTGAGCTGGCGTCTGTTTGGTCTTTGTATTTGCTGTATGGAAAGAACTCCAGCTCATCGATATATGCCTTGTTCCATAGACCTGGTTTCATGAATACATTACCATTATTCACCTGGACGCTGTATGGGTCGGCACGGGTGGTTTTATCGCCGGATGGTCTGTCGGTTATGACTTTGTGGCCTGGAAGGTTTTTGACGGTGTTCTCGGCACTCTCTTTTCCGCCACTTCCTGGTTCTTGCTCTAATCCTATTTTGACTTCACGTCCATCCATATTGGCCGTCTCTTTTATTATTCTTTCTCTTTTTTCGCTGCTCCATTGACCTCTGACTACATCCAATATCCAGAATCTCTTACTCAAATCCAACCCCAGTAAAACACCCACCGTGTATGCACCGCCGTCCTTGGTTCCGGCCTTGTCCCAGAATCGAATTTTACTGGCAAATTTAGCTGGCGGCAACTCCACACTTATGCGTTCCGTTTTGAACATTCCGCCGCCTAAAGGAACTGGGTGTTGACTGAACTGTCCGGCATATGCATACTCACCCAACGCTGTACGGTTCTCAGCCAATATCTTTTTACTCAATCGAACTTCATCCATCAATCCATTGGTATAATACTTTCGCAAACCCTTCGGTTTTATCAATGGACTTTCCTCAGCAGGTAAACAGATATGCTTGAGTGGGTATTCGCCGGTGTCGGCCAGAAGTTGTTCCGCCTTTTCTATCATCTTGGTGGTGGGGTCGTCTTGATGCAGTCTTTGCATAATTAGTATTATGGGTGTCACGCTTTTATTTCTCTTTCGTGTTGGCAGAGTTTCACTCATCCATCGGTTGGCTGTACGCAATTCCGTCTCACTAATCGCCTGATTTGGGTTCAACGGGTCATCCACAATAATGAAATCACCGTGCTTGCCCGTAATGCTACCACCCACACCTACAGACATCCTGGCACCTTTTTTGGTAGTTGCAAAATAACTTTTGGTATTCTGGTCTTCAGATAATACCACCCACGGAACCAGTTTTTTATTCTTGAGGGAATAACGAGTGCTGAAGCATTTTTGATACTTCTCACTCATTACCACATCACGATTTTTACGGCTCAAGTCCATTGCTAAATTATCAGCATAGCTTCCACCAATGATACCAGCTGAGGGCATACACGTCCATATCCACGCCGGCAAAAAGATACTACATATGCTGCTTTTACTCGTGCCTGGGCTGATGTTTATCACCAAGTCATATTCTTTCTCTTTTCGGGCAAATACTCTTTCAGATATGGCCTGAAGTTCGTTACATAAATATTCGATGTGCCAATTCAAAACAATCGGTTCGGGTACAACTTCATCCCAAAATTCCTTTACAAAATCGAAAAAACTTTCACGGCATACGCTCGCAACTACATCATAATAATCAAACGCCGGTTGTACTGGTTTACATAGCTTCATTCGTCACCAGCTTTCTTCGGTTCATTGACTCCAAAATCCTTCGCCTGTCTTCCAACGACAACTCCAATTCATCCACCGTCATAACAGTGTGATTTACTTCGCCGCTCACGTTCATATTCAAATCGATTTTTTCTGAATAGCCTCTGTCCTTGTTCAAAGTCTTATTCGCAAAAATTGTAGCTTGGGTGTCGCCACTCGCAATGAGATTGAATAAACTGTCTTCTAAAAAGTTCTTGCGGTGCCAAAGAATCTGCTCGATTAATTCAGCAAATCCTGGGTCATTTTCCTTCCAATAATAAAACATTCGCTTATCGATACCAACCACACGCATTGCTTGACTGATGCTGAAATTAAAAGCAACCCAAGCATGGATGAAAAGATATTGGCGTGCGCGTTTGGTTCCTCTTTCGGTGAAAAGTTTTTCGATTTTTTCTTGCCCCGATATTCCCATATCATTGATAAGTTCGATTTCATCCCACAACGGTTTTAATGCCTTGGGTAGTTTTCCGGTTACATATTTACTGAATGAAAGTGGCTCCAATTCTCTCTGTTTATAAATTCGATAACCTCGTGCGATTGCGTTTTTGAAGATGGGCCGCTTCTTTTTCCAGGCGGAATACGTTCCAATATTTATTCCCAACGCACTCGAAATTTTAAATTCACTGATACCGCTTCTTGCGAGTTCATATGCTGTTATTGGCATATCATCATTCCATTTTCCCAACGGTCGGTTTATCATATTTCGTTTCTTTTTTATCATACGTACCTCTTTTATAAATATCAATCTCACTCTATTATACTATAACAACGCAGAAAAAAAAGTATATATTATATATATGGAAGTTTATTAGTGAAATTGGCTTATTATTATCCGGTCGTGAGGGTACTTATCAGTTATTATTTGAAACTTTTTATGATAAATTTTCCCACAGGCCGGATGTAAAAACGTGGATTTTAGAAAAAATCATAAAAATCTTGAAAAAAGACGTTAACTTATAAGCTTAAAAGATTATAATCATATTCAGTAGTTAAGTAAATTTGAATATTAAAACGATTTTGAAAGGTTAGAACGATGCTAACAGTAGTAACATTAGATGAAAATAATAGAGTGATACGTTGTAATTTAGTCCAAAACTTATCTATCAAAGGTATGCTAAATTGAATAAAAATACCGGAATACAATACACCGGTGAACGTATTAAAAATGGTCTACACGTCAGAACATATATGTGTGGAAATGAAACTATTATTGTAACTGAAATAAAATAATCCCTTACCATCCACATAAACCATAACAGGAGCAAATTATGAGAAGAAAAATAAAAATCACAGCAAAAAATAAATTTCACAATACATCAAGTTATTTCTATGCGTGGGGTGATACCCGATTTTACATCACCAGAAGACAATACAAATATATGTGGTCTAAACTTTGCGGAACCTATGGTTGCTGCTGCGGTGTAGAATTAATGGATGGTGATGGAAATTTGTATTCCTTGAAAGCCTTCCCTTTACACACCTCTAATTCAGATACATATGAATTGATAAAAGAATAACCAACCCATGGCAGGTCGCATCCTGCCCAAATACCACTAAATAAAAAGCATTAGAATCGCCACTCTAATGCTTTTTTAGTTTTACCCTTCCCGATACCCATCAGCAGGATAATAATCACACCTACACACAGCCGCTTTGCTTGTTTACCACTTCGTCCAACTCAATAGAACATATACCAAAAACATCTGAATAAGAAATAGCATATGAAGAAATATCTCACCCGTAGAAATTCCATTAGCGTAACATAGAGCAATCGTGATTAACAAGCTCCATAGAATCTTATTTCCCCTCATTATCACCCACCTTCGGCCATTCCAAGAATCTGGTGAATGTCCTTCGAAAATCAGAACTTTGTAAAATTGCGATGTGTGGTTTCTTTTCCACAACCGTGTACCCGATGGCCTTCATATGCTTAATCCGCTTCACCAGGTCTTTTCTCTTCACAGCATACACGCTCACCACCCTGGCTGGCGTCTCGTGGTTCGTTACAACTTCAGACCACATCACATATTCTCCAAATCAATGATATTTCCCGTCTCATATTCCTTTACACCTGTTACCATAATAATCTGGATGCCAAAATCTTCGGCCAGGAACTCCAGCATTTTGGTAACCTTCTGCCGGTAGGTGGGTGAGTGGACTGACTTAAAAGGTTCATCCATCACCATTAGCTTTCGCACCTTCGGCTTGCTTAAACATATACAACTCACCCGTAGAGCAAACGCCGCCACTTCTGTAACGCCGCCAGAATCTTCATTCAATGGATCAAACTCCTCTCTGCCTTCCTTGATAATTACCAGTTGGGCTTCGGTTCGATTTCGTTTTTTGACGAAGTTCATTTTGAACCCATATCCCTCACCAAACACATACTCCATACACCTACTCACCACCGAAGATATCTGACGGTGAGCTGTTTGCTGAATCTGCTGTGCTACGGCTTGCGCTATCTCCAAACTTTTCTTACAAGCCTGTAACGATAACGCCGCTTCCATCTGCGCTTTTTCTTCAGCTTCCTGTTGGAGTTTCAACAGGTCTAATTCCGAAGTCATTCTATTTACAATCTTTCGATATATTTGTATATCATTCCGCATTTGCCGACCTTATTTCATCCCACTTACCTTCAAACTTTTCCAGCTCAGAACTCAGCCTGGCTTCCAACTTTTCCAACTGGCCGGTCTTTTGTTCGCATAGCTTCCGACCATCAGTTAAAGTCTCACAACCAAACTTATCCTTTAGTTGAGTGAGTGTTTGCTCTAAGGCACCGGCAGCTTTGTTTGCCTTTTGTTCCGCCGATTCAATCCGGCCCTTTAGGGTCATATACTTGTTTAATGCTTTTTCATCCATATCTTACCTCTTAACTGATTTTAATAAAATCGATTTTACCCTGCGTGACACTTTGTGTTCTTCCACGTACTGAACGATACTCGTGGTGAAGTCCATACCGTTATCGCCCAGCTTTTCCAACTCTCGCACAAATTCCGATAACCCATCATCAATATCAACTTCATCCTCTGGATTAACCGTTTCCAAATGAACGTCTTCACTTACATCTAACTTTACAGATATCACTGTATTATTATCGCACAATACACCAATTCGGGGCTCATAATTTACCTCATCACTTTTCCGTCTAAAGAATCCGCCGCAATTCCAAACCAATTCCCCGTTCCGGCCCACCGCCTCAAACCCAATATGATTATCCCCAAATACACAAATATCATTATTATGTAAATCTTGTTTTTTAATCAGGTCAGCTGTACTTGCTTGGCCATATCCAGCACCCTTCTGCCATACATACTGGTGCTGAACTAATACGGACATCACCCCATCATCCTCGAATCGCTTGGGTGAATCGGTGGGTGAGTCTTGTCCGAATGGAATGCCGGTCAATCGAATCTTAACCCCATTAGATAAAAGCTTCATAGTTCCGTCCAAGTGAATTATCCGGCCCGTTTTGACCAACGTCCAATATGCTGATTTTTCCTTTTCCCCGTAGTTGTGTTGGGGCAGGTCGTGCTGACCTGGGATGGCGTACATAATGGGTAGATTATCGATGGCAAAATTTACCAACTCAGAACTCTGATGCGCTCCATACCATTTATCGAATACATCACCAGCACATATCACTGGCACCCCCAACTCGTTACGCAAGGATGTTAGTTGACTTAATTGACGTTTCATAGCTTTCAGCCAATCCGGCTCAGCCGAACGCCATATAGGTGGTCGAAGTGATAGATGAATATCTGCTACAAAAATGGCTATGGGCTTACAGTAGTTTGTCCGCATAAAGGACAAACATCCATTTCCATCACTAACTCTAAACACTCTTTCAGTTCGCCCGCTAATTCCTTTTGAATCTTTTGCCATTTTGCACCTTCTTCAATTATCTTGGATAGTTCTTGTACTTCTGATTTTAGGTTTTGCGCTTTTTGATATACACTGTCTATTTTGCCGATGGATGGCGGTTGGTTGTTTAGGCACTTTTGGCAACCGGCTGCGAAATTTAACAACACAGTCAGATCTTGTATATCCCTGTTAACCTTTTCATATTCATTCGCCACCTCAGTACAACCCTTACCAATCAAGCTCAAATCACGATAATCCAACTTGGTTTGCCTGAGTTTTATACTGGTATCTATGAACTGTTGGAGTATGGTTATTTGTCTTTCCATCAACTCGCATTTTGCTTCCCATACCTCAATCACTTCCAATTCATCCCGAATAGCAGGAACATTGGTGTATTGTGCTATTTTCTTTTCAATCTCATCAACTCTACCATTCACAACATCTACCGTTACGCCCAATTCATTCTTATGTGAATTGAGATATTTCAAGCACTCATCGATTTCACTCAAATCCACGATAGCATTCAATTGCCGGCTTATTTCGCCGCCTGTATTAGAAAACCAAAAAGGTTTATCATGTTGTGTTTGAAAATTAAGTTCTTGACTATTAAACAAGTGTGCTATCGGTTCCGGCACTACGTTCCCAAACGCCGTAAAATCATCAGGCACCAAGCTGGTTCGGTAAAAATTACTGCTGGACTTTCTTTCCCGTTCCACCACCGCACCGCCGTCTATTTTAGCCGATACAATACACCGGTTGCCCCCATTACGAATGTAACTATTGCCTGGGGCCTCATTAAGAACCAACCATCTCAAAGCTCGTAACACGCTGGACTTGCCACTGTCACTTCGTCCAACAATAACGTTGACCCCTGGTTGAAAAGATAGCACTAATTTTTTGTGTTTTTGAAAATTTAATATTCGTAATTTTTCAATCATGTCTGTACCTCATTCTACGGTTCTTGGCCAATATCTCCATCGAATACCCTATTTTAATCAAAGCACTCGTACCATACATAATCATCCTAATTTTATCCTCACATTTAAGTTTCTTTTGGTAATAGTCGGCGTGGGATAATGTATGGGAAAATACACCATATTGACTACGGGTATCATAATATGCCCATTTAGTCACCCAATAGTATAATTTATCAACCTTTAATCCCAGGCCATGGTTTATATTTTTTTCGAAATGATTTGGCTGATTTTTTCTCATCTTCAGTTAAAATACCCCATCTTTCTGCTAACTTAACAGTATCACTCTCGCCAAACATTACTTCACGAATCTTGTCTTCATATTTTAATTTTCTCATAGTGAAATCAATACCCATCATACTGTCTTTCACTCTACGAGTAGCAATACCACCGAATCGTGAAAGGATGTCTGCCCTGGTCCAACGCTCAATCAAAATCTCTAATTTTTGCGCTTGTTGTTTCGTCATTATAAATTCACCATAATTGTTAAAATATTAATCGGATGAACCGCTGATATAAAGTCGTTGAAAGGCATGATAAACACCTTCTGTTTAGAAATGTATTTGGAATTGAATTTCAAAATCGCAAAATTTTCAACTCTCTTAAAATCCGCCCCATTCTCACGCAACATACGATATAATTCAAATGGAAAATAACACATGCAACTTCGCCGGTCTCTTTTAACTATTAAAAACCAAAATTTAACCCCTGAATTATTTTGGTCTGTCTGGGCTTGAAAAATAAAATTTTCATATGTTTGGATTGCCGCCTTTTCAGGCTTGTCTAAAATGTTGGCAAAGTTATCTTTGGAATATCCCCGTTTCAACTCAATACTTATTAAATCCAAAAGTGGCTGACCTATAGGGTCAACCGCTTGTATATCGCCGCACTGGCCATAAGTAGATTTTTGCTGCTTGCTACGAGTTTTTGCCATTGCGCCGCTTCCAGCTGTTCTCCAATAAATATCATCCCGCTTTCCCTTGCTCCACCACAACGATAGTTGTCGGCATATCAACCGTTCAAAACTGCTGCCCTTCGCCATATCAACCTTTCAGCCTGGTAGCTTTTTGGATTGTCACCATTATTTGTTTAATATCATACATCACACGGCTATCTCGTTGTAACTCCATTATTGGTGTACCTTCAAATGGAAGTCTCACCAGTCGTTTATTTCTCATAACAATATCCCTGGATGCACGAATCGTCTGATATGCTTTGGCTGTTGGGGACAACTCTTTCCTCAAATACTTTATAGCTGTTTTCTCACCAACGCCGGTGATGCCCTGTATGTTATCTGAGGAGCACCCCGACATAGCCTTAATTTTAGCCCATTGATGTGGATACACCCCATACTCCTGTACAAATCGGCTGTATGTCATAAACTTCTTATGATTAAAAATAGATATGTTAAAATTCAAAAGTTGAAACATATCGTGGTCGGTCGATACTATTACAGCAGTATCTTCTTCAGATAAATTTTGGGCCAAGCTGGCTATCAAGTCATCACCCTCAAACCCCTTATACCAAAATATATTCTTATACCCCATTTCAGGCAAAATGGTTTTCCTCAGTTCTTGAACGGCCTGTTGAAATGCTTTATCTTCGGGCAACATTTCTTTCTCATGACGATGTGCTTTATATTCAGGATAAATTTCAGCACGTTTATACGGCCCCGCATCCCAGCAAAATGCTACGTTCCGGCACTTATGGTGTGAACGAATACTATCTACATCACGAATAAATCCAAACATTGTTGCTATTTTTATATCATCAGGGTCGGTGCTTCCTGATGCGTACCTGGCCCGATAACACAAATGATTACAATCTAACAAAAGCCACTTACTCATATTTAATCTTTCTTTTCACAGTACATGCTTTCTCAATCTCATTCCACGTCTGAATCACCAACAACTTCAACTCTGGCTCCAAATCATTGCTTTCAATATAAGCCACAATCTTTTCTTCACCGCCTTTAATACCAAAATCAGTTGCATCTATCATACCCGTTTTTGTGTTTTTATCCCAACCACCTTCATCACATAAATACCTAACGCATCCGCCCACATCATCAAATCCAAACGAATAATATATTGGTAGTGTAACGGTTCTATCTTTCCCAGTCAAACGGTTCTTCTTACACCGTATAACACACTCATTCCCAATGTTACGCTTCTTACCCCTAACTGTCCGGACAATTGGTGCTTTGACACTGCTCCACAACTCTAACGTGGCATAAAAACGTAATGCGTGCCCGCCCGAACGTGTCTTGGTCGGAAACATACTGGTAATACTATCTCTGGTTTGACATAATACGATAAGAATGGAACCGCTCTCACGCAACGGGCCGATTATCCGCCGCAAACCCGCACTGTTCTTCTTCGCCTTCCCATCACCATAGGAACCGGTGGTTGGTGTACCTTTTCTGGATGCTGCCCGTACTTTTTGAAATTTATCTTCTTCAGAATCGCTCGATAATACATCCATTGAATCCTGAATATAAATAACCGGCCTGGAACCCTTAACGGCATCATCCAAATGATAATAAAACTCTTCAATGGTAGTGGAATACACAGGCATCCCGTCTTTCATCGCCGGTGGTTCCAATCTTTCCGCCACGGCCTTCCCAAAGAACTTCGCCAAATCCATCAACGCCCCATCTTCACCATTATCATAAATAAATCGATAATTAGCAAAACTGGGATTAATAGCTGCTTCGGCCAAACAAGTCAATGATAGAAATGTTTTTCCACTGATAGAATCACCCACCAGAAAAAAATACTTACCTTTTACAAATCCACCAAAATGCTTACCGCTACACGCCAAATTAAGTAGTGTACTTCCAGTGGATAAAAAATCAGATTTTTTTAATCTTGGTTTCTTTTCTTCAACCGTCATATCTTTTATAATTTTTTTCATACATAAAAAATGAAGGGCAGTTTGACCCACCCTTCATCCTTTCATCCAATAAAAATAATCTTATTCAAAGTCATCATCGTCATCGAAGTCGTCGTCATCTACCGGTGCCACCTTCTTGGCTTTCTTCGCATTCTTCGCCTTCTTCGGCTCATCATCATCGTCATCGAAGTCGTCGTCATCTACCGGTGCCGCCTTCTTGGCTTTCTTCGCCTTCTTCGGCTCATCGTCGAAG
>Ga0268284_1000150_pt1 | contig 63848 bp, 72 predicted proteins | sample saktaG_14_FD_190137 | JGI IMG/M metagenome (GOLD analysis project Ga0268284, IMG submission 190137) | Saline water microbial communities from Sakinaw Lake, British Columbia, Canada - sak_2013_06_06_40m | ecosystem: Environmental > Aquatic > Non-marine Saline and Alkaline > Saline ...
GCTCCTTTAATTTTTATGGGTACAATGGGAACCCCTACCTTGGTAGCCAGATAGGCAGCTCCCGCTTTAATTGGTAAATCATCCTTTTGACGATCAACTCCCCCTTCGGGGAAAATTCCCAAAACTCCACCTCTCTGTAAGATCTTTAAAGCTCGTTTAAGAGATGATATATCATTTTCCCCTTGAACCGGGATAGAATTAGCCTTCCTCAATAAATAACTAAGCCAACTTATTTTAAAAAGATAGGCAGCAGCTACAAAAATGATTTTAGGCTTAATAGATATTCCCAGAATAACCGGGTCTAATAAACTTGAATGATTGGCTACGATAATAAACGAGCCATCCTGGGGTATATTCTCTTGACCGGTTACTTTAAGTCTAAAGAATAATTTAAAAATGATTAAAAATTTAATTTTGGCAATAATATATAACAAAATAATCTGCCTTTTTATTTTTCTTATTTTATTTCAGTTTGTTCTAAAATCCAATCGCCTACTATTTTTAAAGCCACCGGTGAAATTGTTTCTTCAATTTTAGCATACTCCGATGGTAATCCAGTTTGAGTAGTCTGGAAAAGGTGATTAAGATTGGGTATTTCTTTAATGGTAAAGTTTTTATTATCTCCGGCAACGAGGGCTGCTTCAATAGCACTGAGATTTTCTTTAGGTGGCACCTGAAGGTCTTTTTCTCCATTTATAGCCAATACCGGACATTTGACCTTACTCAAAGTTGGTCTTGGATCATAAGTCAGAAAAAACTTAAGCCAGGGAGATAATAAGCTCTGAAGCTGAACTTCAAGAAACACTTCCGGGTCACCTATTTTATTTTTTTCTTCCTCGTTTAACTCTGTCCAATCAGCCATAAACATCTGATGAAGTTTTTCTTCAATAATTTTTACATCTTTCTCGTCCTTAATAAGGGAAAATATTTTTTCGTTAAACTGACGATTCTTGGTAATATCTTCTTCGCTAATTCCCATTGCTCTGGAAATTAAAGCACCCTGCAAATATAAAATCTCTTCCCCGGTTAATCCTGTTCCCGCCATTAATATAATAAAAGCTACATCCGGAGATTTTATGGCCACCATCGGAGCAATCAAACCACCTTCGCTGTGACCGATAAGGCCGATTTGCTCAGGATTAATTTCTTTTCGGGTCTTGAGATATTCTATCCCAGCTAATACATCAGATGCAAAGTCTTCACTGGTAGCCAGGGAAAAATCCCCGGTAGATTCTCCCACTCCCCGATCATCTACCCTGAGAACTGCAATACCCTGACGGGTCAGGTAATCTGCCAATACCATAAAAGGATAATGACCATAAATAGTTTCGTTACGATCCTGCGGTCCGGAACCGGTAATTAATAAAACTGCCGGGAAAGGACCCTTTTCGGATGGCAAAGTCAAAGTTCCTGCAAGTGTAATTCCTGCTTTCTTATTTTCATATATTGCTTCTTCTTCAATATAAGGATAAGGTTTTTTTGGCTCCTGGGGTCTAAGGATTTCCACTGCTTTATCTACCCTCTTAACCGTAAGGGGGAAAGCGCCTCCTGACTGTTTCAACTCTCCTTCAATAACTAAAAAATCTTCACTGACTTTACCCTCGAAAACAGCTCCTACAGATTTTACTTCCAGGCGTAAAGTATTATCTTTAAAAACAACTTCCTCTACGGGAATACCGGTTGCTCCCTGGTCAGGACTATCCAGAGTTGCAGTCAGAATTCCATCCGGATTCTTGGAAATATTAAAGACAATCCTAAGCTCTGCTCCGGGAACTTTTAACTTGCCCTCCCGGATACCCTCGATGTTTATTTCAGAAGTAACTTGCTGTTGAGCAAAACCCTCTATCATGCAAACACTACCTGCCATTACCAAAGCAAGACAAATTAAACTACCAAGCATAATTCTATAAATCCTTTTCATAACCTCTTTGCTCCTTTTTGCTTTTTAATTCATTGCTCTGTAACTTTTTATCATCGGAATTGATGTAACATATAATTGACAGTAAAAATAATCTGACGAAATAGTTATAATTCTTTATTCTACAAAATAAGCAAAAATCCTCTTTTTATACAAAAGTTTTTAAGTGTTTGTGTTAAGTTATAGTGGTATTAGTGTAAAAGTAACTTCTTCTCTTTATTTTACTCTATACAGGGTTATAGGGAAAGTAGATAAAATTTTAAAGCAGATTGGTGATAGAAAAAAAGTGAAAGATATTTGATTCATCAAATCAGAATGTCAAATGTTTTGACGCAAATCCCAAATAACAATCAAATATTTCATATAACATCATAGAATTTAAAACTTCTTGTGTTGAAGTAATTATATTCCTTTTCCTGGCCTTAACTAAAACTCCTATAGTTCCTGTTATTTTTAAATTAAGTTTTTGAGCTAGTTTTCTAGCTTTCAAATCATCCAAAATAATAACAATATCATCAGTTTCAACCGCTAAAGCAATTGTACTTGCTTCACCTAAGTCAACAAAATTTTTCATTAATTTTAAATATTTATTATCACTTACTTTCCTCACTTCAATCCAATCAGGAACAGTTTTACCAAATTCTTTTGAAACTTCCTCCGTAATAAATACTTTGCCGTAAAGTTCTTTCAATACATCTAACATCCCAATATTATCAAGTACTATTAAACAACTTGTATTAGAAATAATATTAGGCATTTTCTATATCACCTTTTAACTCTTGAACACTATAGTTAAAAACTGATACATCATAATGCCCTAATAATTCTATAAATGTCCTTTTAGACACACCAGATAGCTCAGCACCTTCCCCTAGAGATAACTTGCCTTGCTCATATAACCTTGATGCTATAAGCAATTTTGTTTCCTTCTCATTTAACTCAAAAAAATCAGGAACTGTTAATGATATAGTTTTCATGATAATACTGCTTCCTTCCGTTTCCTAAATATTACACCTTTATTATACACTTTAAAAGGTATTCTATCAACATTCAGATGTACCCAGAAAGAAAGGAATTAGAGAGCGAGCCCGCCCAATTGCAACTAACGTTTTGCGGAGAAAAGAAATTGCCGAAGCAGCATCACTTTGTTTTGCTCCTTCTACTGAGAATGGAAGAGAGGTTCTTTCACTCACCTAACCTACACCATGAACCTGTGCATCCTTTTTCGAAGCCTTTTTCCTCAGGGTTTTTTCCTGACGTTTTTGGTACATTTCCCGAATCCAAACATGAACAGGAGACTTCCATTTTTGTGTCTTACTCGGAATATTCTTTATTAGACTTCTCGGGTTTAAGCCCATCTCTTTAGCCATTTGTATTGTTTCCTCATTTAATCGACATTTCTTTTTCGCTTCGGCCCATTCGGTTTGTTTTTTATTATTACTGACCATTAAACATCTCTCCTAAATATGTTAATTATTTAATTCAACTTGCTATCAAATTGCTGGCACTTAATTAAACCACAAGGTCAGATTAAGGAAAGAAGCTATGAATAATTGCAGTTTAATCTTCATCAGTTTTGTCTACTATTTTAAATCTAAAATGCCATCCTTCGTATGATGTTATCATCCGTCCAAATTCGTCCCAGGTAAAAGACTTCCCATCAATTATAATAGTGGGACTGTCATTACCAAATCCATACTCTATTCGCCCCCAAATAACCCCTGGACTAACAAGCGTCCAATTTCCATGAAACTTCTCTAAACTTTTATGTTTCATCAACCTTTGCAGTCGATTAAGCAATTTTATTTTAAGGTCACTTATATCACAAGAAAAGCCATCAAGAACACCTGACATATAGCCGCCAGGTTCTCCATTTTTTAATTCAAAGGCTTCAATCGCCTTCCCGGTTGGAACCAATAAACTCCTAAAGTGAAATTTGTGTTTTTCACCATAACTGTCCTCGAGTGTAATTGGATCAAAATTAACAGTCTCAAAATCAATACCAAGTTCTTGCGATATCTTTTTATTAAAGCAGTTCAAACAGTGTCTTTTGTCATCATCAGGTGAAATGATTGTTTCATATTTTGGTACTTTTGCACCACAATGATCACACACCACTTTCATCATAATTACTCCCCTTTAATATTAAGTTTAAAATAGCATTTTTTGGCATACAATATTGTACTAAATTCAATAATAATCTACAATAAATTTTAATTTTCGTTGATTGATTTTTCAAAATAGAATTGCACTATGTTTAGTAATTACGGCTTTTAATTATCAATTATTTTACCAATATCTCTTTCCGGAAAGAAATTTATCGGTTCCTTGTTTTTTAATTTTCCTTAGATTTTTTAGATGGGCATCTTCATGAATGGGTTTTAAGAAATCTAATTTGGCACAAGTTTCAAATTCCTCACATTCCCAGCAGCCTTGAATATTCTTTTTTTCACAACACTTCCTGATTTTACAAAACGGAGGTCCTCCTCCGTCTCTACAAACTTTACTGCAACGTAATCTAACCATTGCCCCTAAAGTCGTATAACACTTTTCATAATCTTTAAATTCTTTAAAGTATTTAGATAATCCTTTAGAAACTTGATCAAACTTTTCCTGTCTTAATTTTTTCCTCAGATCTCTGGCTAAATCTGCAACCTCTCTTTTATAATTAATACAATCTCCACAATAGAGCCCGCAATAAGCAATTAATTTTTTATCTTCATTCATCGATCTCGACACCTTCCTTTCTTTTATTATCCTTTTCTATTTACCCCTCCGTTTAGCAAAATAAATTCTTATAAAATTAATTAATCCACACCCTACTTTATCTTTACTTACTGCAAAAAAAAGCAAAAACCCTCTTTTTATATGAAAATTTTTGGTTTTTTATTAATCTAATTGACAAGAGAGTATTTTTAATATATATTATATAAGTAAATATGAATATACTTATATAAAAGGAAATAGTAATGACAAATTATGAAATTGAAGAAATTACCAAAACATTTAAAGCTCTATCTGACCCCACAAGATTTAAAATATTTCTCTTGTTAAATAGTAGGATATTTTGCGTTAACGGTATAGTTAATTTTTTACAGATATCCCAACCGGCAGTATCCCAGCACCTTAAGATTTTAAGGGAGGCTGGTCTGGTAAAGGTAGAAAAAAAAGGTTATTGGGTGCATTACTCATCTGACATGGAGAAGATAGATAAGTTTTTAAAAGATTTCCCGGCAACACTAAAATTAAAATGGGTGATAAATATGGGTAAAAAAGAAAATAAAAAAGAGTGTAAATATCCGGAAAAACTTAAAGGTAAACCGGACGAATGTACTCCTGAACAGATAGAAAAGTGTCATGATGATATTTCCGAAAAAAATCATCCATGTGTTTCGAAAAAAAATAGGAAAATCAAATTGAATCAATAGAAAGGAGATTTTATAATGCCCAACCAACCAGCACTTTTTAACTCGTTTATTCTGATCAAGTTCGTTCTGTGGGTTGCAGTGATGGTGATTGCTGCCATTCTGCTGCGCCGTCGCAAGGTTACGCTCAAAGTACGTCTCGCTTTCCTCATCGGAGGAATGTTACTCTTTGGGTTTGCCTTTGGACTAGTCACCAGGCAAGGAGTAAATCCCAATCCGGTCTTTTCGCTACGCAACCTACTTACATCCACCTTGGTACACCAACAGTTTATATTCCCTATCGTCATAATGCTGGTCATCCTGCTGTTGATGGTCTGGTTCTCTAACAAATCCATCTGCGGCTGGGGTTGTGAATTGGGTCTACTGCAAGACCTATTACACCGTGTACCACTGCCTAAGTGGAAGCCGCCCTTCTGGCTCTCCAATACGGTCCGCATCATCGCCTTTACGGCGTTGATCGCAGGTCTGGTAGTTGCGGGTTTGGATTGGATCAAAATCATTGACCCGTTCAAGCTCTTTCAATTCAATTTCACCCTGTGGATCGGGCTGTTCGTGTCTGCTTTGCTCATCGCCAGTCTGTTCGTCTATCGGCCCTGGTGCCAGTTTCTCTGCCCCTTTGGGCTAATCGGCTGGATAGTGGAGCAGGTAAGCCTGTTGCAACCGCGCATCAACTGGGAAGCGTGTAAAAAATGTGAATTGTGCGTGAAAGCCTGTCCCACCCAGGCAATGGGTGACTTTTATAACGGAAAGAAAATCCACGCTGATTGCTTTGCCTGCGGGTCTTGCATCGCTGCCTGCCCACAGGAAGATGCGCTGGGCTGGAGAATGAAATCCCAATAATGGCCGTAGACGCAAATAAAAATGGTTAGTGACTATGTAGATGATACAAATGAAAATGTGAGGTAATACAAATGAATATAACTGTTATCTTTATAAATATTTTTGCGGGTGGTTGTCTTATTTTTTCTTTTCTTAAAGATAGAAAAAAAACAAAACAATCCCTATTGGGGGCAGCAAAGTCTTTCATCCGTATTCTGCCTATCGTTTTTATTATAATAATTTTTGTAGGTTTACTTTTAGGTTTTGGGTCACAAACGCAAATTTCCAAGATTGCTGGTGAGAATGCAGGATTTTGGGGAGTATTCTTGATCGCGTTATTGGGAGCAATTATGCATATCCCATCTTTAATTGCCTTCCCTCTCGCGGCATCACTTCTTAAAAACGGAGCATCAATTACTACAGTTGCCGCTTTCATTACCACATTAACTATGATTGGGACAATTACTTTGCCTTTAGAAATAAAAGAATTAGGTAAGAAAGTGGCTTTACTTAGAAATGGGATAAGTTTTATTATTGCAATTATTATTGCTCTTATTATGGGGGTTATACTATGAAAGAGAATATGAAGGAAAAGCAAAGAAAAGGGATGATACGAGATATCATTATTCTCGGGATTGTAATAGTTATTGCAATAGTCCTTATATCGTTATTTCCTGATAAACGAGAAGTAATAACTGCGTCATCATGGGAATTTTTCATCGAAATGATTTGGATACTTCCTGCCGTGATGGTGTTGATGGGACTTTTTGCGGTGTGGGTATCGAAAGAAACGGTTGTAAAATATTTAGGGAAAACTTCGGGAATAAAAGGCATTTTTCTTGCCATATTCTTTGGTGCGCTGCCGACAGGCCCCCTTTATGTGGCCTTCCCGGTAGCTGCAGTCTTAATTAAAAAGGGAGCCAAAATTTCCAACATTATTATTTTTCTTTCCGCCTGGGCGTGTATAAAGATTCCTCAAGAGATGGTAGAGCTCAAATTTCTTGGATTAGAATTTATGGTATTAAGACTTATTTTAACCATTATTTTTGTAGTGATTATGGGTCTATCGATAGAAAAAATAATCGAATGGACTGATAAAACCAAAGTAGAAGGAGCTAAGGACAATGCAAGTATTTAATCTTAAAACAATGAAGTCATATCCCTATGAGGAGAGAGATAAAAATGTCTTTTATAAAGATAAACAATTTAAAACAAGAATCATCGAACTTCCACCCGACGGAAAGATGCCAATCTGTGAAATGGCTTCTTATGTTATCTTTTATGTTATTAAGGGAACAACAGAAGTAAAGGTTAATCAAGAAAAAACTATCCTTAAAGAAGGACAATGTCTTATTGTTGAGCCAGCGACGTTATCGATGAAAACACAAGATGGTGTCAAGATGATGGGTATACAGATAATGAAAACTTAAATATCATATCAATTTAATTTTATTTCATATTTTTGTTTTTTAAACTGTATTTAATTTTCGAAAAATCTATTTTTTAAATTTGCTTAAAATTTTTGCACTTCACCTGCTAATTTCTTATACGACAGAGGACAACGGTCTTCTGTCGTATAATTACCTCACAAAATTTCAGACTAACAATTAATTCAATTTTTATTAAATAAACTAATATTTTTATTTGACAGTAATATGTCTATATGATAATATTATCATATATAAGTAAGGAAAAAAAGAAAAAGAAATAATGAAACAAAAAAATAAATTTTTATTTATAATCATAGTATTTACATTTTTCTATTTTATGCCCTTCAGTAGTTCTAAAATATTAAATGCCTTAATGGAATCCTTGTTAATGGCCCAGGATTATGCCCGTCAGCATGTATTATTATGTTTGATTCCCGCTTTTTTTATTGCCGGAGCAATTGCTAATTTTATTAGTCAAGAAAATGTAATAAAATACTTTGGAGCAGGTGCAAATAAATTTTTAAGTTATACTGTTGCCTCTGTTTCCGGCACAATTTTAGCAGTCTGTTCCTGCACGGTTTTACCGCTTTTCGCCGGAATTTATAAACGCGGCGCAGGAATAGGACCAGCAACTGCCTTTCTTTATTCCGGACCGGCCATCAATGTATTGGCAATTATCTTAACTGCCCGTGTTTTAGGTTTTGAGTTAGGCTTAGCCCGTGCCATTGGTGCTATTATTTTTTCTGTAATTATCGGACTATCTATGCATTTTATTTTTATTGAGGATGAGAAAAAGAAAAACCTAAATGCTAATAAAAATTTAACTATAGGGAAAGTGGAGCAAGAGGATAGACCTTTATGGCAGACAACATTTTATTTTGCAATTATGATAGGGATATTAATTTTTGCTAATTGGGGAAAAGATGAATCAATTAAAATTTGGCAAATAATTTATAATTTTAAGTGGTTTATCACCGGTATTCTTTTAATTATTTTGTCCTGGATAGTTATTAAGTGGTTTAAAAAGGAAGAACGAATTCAATGGGTAAAATCGAGTTGGGGTTTTGCCATACAAATATTGCCTCTTTTGTTAGGAGGGGTTTTGGTAGCTGGTTTTTTGTTGGGCAGGCCAGGCAGCGAAGCATTAATTCCAAAAATATGGATTGAAAATTTAGTTGGGGGAAATAGCCTGTGGTCAAATTTATTTGCTTCGGTCGTTGGAGCATTAATGTACTTTGCTACTCTTACCGAGATACCTATCTTACAAGGGTTACTGGGAGAAGGTATGGGTAAAGGCCCGGCCTTAGCTCTTTTGTTAGCAGGTCCGGCCTTAAGCCTGCCAAATATGTTAGTTATTAGAAGCATTATGGGGACAAAAAAAACTTTAGTATTTATCTTTTTGGTAGTAGTTATGGCAACCTTTAGCGGAATGCTTTTTGGTAATTTTTTTTAAAAATATAAAAATTGAAATTAAAGTGAAAGAAGGGATTTAAGGTGAAGATTGAAATTTTAGGAACCGGCTGCCCAAAGTGCAAAAAACTAGCCGAACTAACTGAAGAGGCAGTCAATGAACTTGGCGTGTCAGCAGAAATTTTTAAAGTAACAGATATCCATAAAATTATTGATTACGGAGTTATGGTCACACCTGCTTTAGTTATTGATGGGGATGTAAAGGTGGCAGGCAAAATACCCAGTAAAGTAGAAATTATCAATTGGATTGAAGAAATAAACATATAACAGATGAAAGGAAATGATTTTTATGACTTGCTTTGAAAATAAAAAAAGATATTACTTTATTATGATTCTAACAATTATATTTTTAATTTCTTTTTGCTCAATCGGTTTTTCCTCAGCTTTAAAAATAGGTTTTCCTGCGCCTACTTTTAGTCTTAAAACAATAGAAGGAGATTATTTTAATCTAAAAGATCAAAGAGAAAAACAAAAACTTCTTATCCTTTACTTTTATTCCGAGGATAATTACGATTCTCTTACAGGTGTAAAAAAATTAGTAGAATATTTCGAAGACTATATTATTCAGGAAAAATATGAAGTATTCCTCGTAAATACACAAGAAAAATTACAAGAAAAAGATATCGAATTAATGAAGGTATATTTATCTGATAATAAAATACCCTTCCCGATTATATTAGACAGTCAGAAAAAAGTAAGCGAACTATATAATATTGACACTTTACCAACTGCTATCTTTTTGAACAATAACTTGGTTGTTAAAAGGGTATACCCGGGCATTATCTCCAACCAACAAACTCTAATGTTTCAATATATGAGCTACTTTTTAGCAAGCGAGAAGAAAGAAATCCCAAAGAAAGAAAAAAAAGAGAATGAAGAAGTTGTAGAAGAGCCAGATGTATGTACTTGTATTAAAAAGTCTTCTTTTTAGTAATATTAAATAATATAAAAAGAAATATGGATTCCTCCCTTTATGGGAATGAGAAAAAATAAGAAGGAGATAAATTAATGCAAAATAAAAAAAAATATATTTATATCCTAATTTTTTTAGTACTTTTAGCTATCGTCTTTGGTTTTAAAAAGGTATCTAATAACACCGAAACTACTTTAACTCAAGAAGATGTAACCACCAATGAGATAAAAGTGACCTTTGTAGAACTTGGGTCGGTTGGTTGTATCCCTTGCGATAAGATGCAGCCAATTATGAAAGAAATTGAAGAAGAATACAAAGGACAGGTAAAAGTAGTTTTTCATGATGTGAAGACCGCAGAAGGCCAGCCTTATATTAAGGAATTTAGCGTTAGGGCAATCCCGACTCAGGTCTTTCTGGATAAAGATGGAAATGAATATTTTAGGCATCTAGGGTTTTTCGCCAAAGATGAATTAATTAAAGTTCTTAAAATGCAAGGAGTCAATTAATGATAAGAACTATTTTTGAATGGTTATCTAATTCTCTCCAATTGAATCCAATGGTTGCCTTAACCGCTTCTTTTATCTGGGGAATATTCAGTATATTATTAAGTCCTTGCCATTTGGCCAGCATTCCCTTAATTATAGCGTTTATCGGAGAGCAGGGTAAGATGTCAACTAAAAGAGCTTTCTGGCTGGCGACCTCTTTTTCTCTGGGTATTTTAGCAACTATTGCCGCTATCGGTCTTATTACCGGACTTTTAGGCCGCATGCTTGGTGATATCGGTTCTTATGGGAATTATATAGTGGCAGTAATTTTTTTCGTTATAGGTTTTCATCTTTTAGAAGTCATTCAATTACCTTTTCTGGGAAAAACCAATCAACCCACCTTCCGGAAAAAAGGATTGTTGTCCGCTTTTGGATTAGGCCTTATTTTTGGTATCGCTCTTGGTCCCTGTTCCTTTGCTTATATGGCACCGATGTTGGGTATTGTATTTACAATATCAGTAACACGATTTTTCTATGGAGCTGCACTTCTTTTTGCTTATGGTATTGGTCATTGTTCGATAATAGTTCTTGCGGGAACCTTTACAGAAATTGTGCAAAAGTATTTAAATTGGAATGAAAAATCTAAAGGCACAGTTTTAATTAAAAAAATATGTGGTGTTCTAATAATTTTAGGCGGGATGTATTTAATTTGGAGTATTTGAAAGGAGATTAACTATGGTTAAAGAAAAGAGGGGCGGCCTAAATGTTTTTGAAAAATATCTAACGGTATGGGTCTTGTTATGTATTGTTATTGGTATTATTTTTGGCAAGGTTATTCCCGGGGTAGCAAAATATCTTGACGGGTTAGCAATTTATGTTGGTGATGCACCGGTAGTTTCTATCCCGATTGCAGTTTGTCTATTTTTTATGATGTATCCGATTATGGTAAAGATTGACTTCGGGGAAGTGTTAAAAGCAGGAAAATCTATTAAGCCGGTTGGACTGACTTTATTCGCTAACTGGGCAATAAAACCTTTTACTATGTATGCTATTTCTATCTTTTTTTTAGGTTTTCTTTTTAAAAATTTTATTGGGAGTGAGGCAATGGATTTAGTAAAGCTTCCGCCTGGAGCAGATTGGGCAGTAGGAACAATTCATGGGGCCGGAACTGTAGTGATAAGTAATGGGATGAAATTGCTCGAAATTCCTCTGTGGAGAAGTTTTCTTGCCGGAAATATCTTGTTAGGTATTGCTCCCTGTACAGCAATGGTCTTGGTTTGGGGTTTCTTGGCGAAAGGGAACGATGGACATACGCTGGTTATGGTAGCAATAAATTCTCTAACTATGCTTTTTCTTTATGGACCACTTGGTGGATTCTTACTTGGCGTAGGAAAATTACCAGTTCCCTGGCAAGCACTACTACTTTCTATCAGCATTTATGTTGCCTTGCCCTTAGTGGCAGGTTATTTTTCCAGAAAATGGATAATAAAGGCAAAGGGCGAAAAATGGTTTAAAGAGAATTTTTTACATTTACTTACCCCAGTATCTATTGTTGCTCTATTATTTACTCTAATCTTACTTTTTTCCTTTAAAGGTGAAATTATTTTAACTAAACCTCTAACTATACTATGGATAGCTATTCCACTTTTTATCCAAACTAACCTTATCTTTTTTATTACCTACGGATTAGCAAAATTACTAAAACTTAATTATGAAGATGCTGCTCCTTCTGCGTTAATTGGGGCAAGCAATCATTTTGAGGTAGCCATAGCAACTGCTATAATGGTTTTTGGTATATCTTCGGGTGCTGCTTTGGCAACAGTAGTGGGTGTTTTAATCGAAGTCCCGGTAATGTTGATGCTTGTTTCAGTCTGTAAAAGAACGCGTCATTTCTTTTAAAATTAAATTAAACGGACTTTACCAATATCTTTTTACAGAAATAAATTTATCGATTACCTGTTCTTAAATTTTTTAAATGGTCGGGGCGAGAGGATTTGAACCTCCGACCTCTTGATCCCGAACCAAGCGCGCTTCCAAACTGCGCTACGCCCCGAAAACCACAATTGAATTATATCATAATCAATTAGTCGAGGCTACTAATTTATTTGGATTTCGTGTTGAGTATTGCGTATTGCGTTAAGAAGGAGAAGGAAAATAAATTAAGGACAATTAGAGAAAAGACTCAAATATAACCTTTTCATCTAACCACCTCGTAAAAGTTTACAGTAAATTTCATTTTATTTAGTATAGTTATTTTATTTGATTACTAATTTTAATTTACTGGCAATGAAGGAAGCGGCAATGATTTTAAGAATATCACCCGGTAAAAAGGGCAATGCTCCGACAAGCAAAGCTCTTTTTATTCCTATACCTGCGACCAAAGATAACTGGATTACTCCGATAAAATAAATAACGACAGTTCCTGAAAAGCCGGCGAGTAAATAGTAAAAAATATTCTTTTCTTTTTTCAACTCTATTATCTTTCCAATAACATAAGCGGAAATTATAAACCCAAATAAAAATCCACCGGTGGGCCCAAATAAAATGCCTATCCCGCCTTTAAAACCGGCAAAAACGGGTAATCCTACTACACCCAAAAACACATAGATTATCTGGCTTGATGCTCCCATCGCACTTCCCAGAGTCATACCGGCAAGAAGAGTAAATAAAGTTTGTAAAGTAAGAGGGACAGGATAAAGGGGAATAGAAATGAATGCTCCCACTGCAGTTAGGGCAGCGAATAATGAGATTAAAGTCATCTGACGGATATTTATTTTTAACATTCTTAAATCCCCCCGATTTTTTGATTAATTATTGTTAACCAAAATATTATCTTAAGTTAACGGTAATGTCAAAAAAAATTTAAATAATGGTTCCGGAAATTATCTTAATCAATTCGCCATCTTCTTTTTTTAATATAAGTGCTCCTTCTTCGTTTATGTTTACTGCTTCTCCGGTAATAATTCTCTCTCCCATATCTACCCTTATCTTTCTCTCCAGAGTATGGGAGTATAGTTTCCATTCCTTTAAAATAGAAGAAAATTCTCTTCTTTTTAAACTTTCGTAATACTTTTCAAATTCCCATAAAAAGGCCTGTATTAACTTAACCCGTAAAACCTCTTTACCTAAAACTTCTTTTAAAGAAATCGTATTCTCTTGAATATCTTCAGGAAACTCCTGATGATCTATATTTACATTTATTCCTATTCCCACTACCACCCAATTTATTATATCCAATTCGGCACTCATTTCGGTTAGTATTCCGCATACTTTTTTTTCATTTATTAATATATCATTAGGCCATTTTATTTGAGGTTCAATCTGAGTGCTTATCTTGATAGCCTTCACTGCCGCTACTGCAGTCATTAAAGTTATTCGGGGGATATAAGAAGGAGGAAGTTGGGGGTATAATATTATGGAAAGCCAGATACCTCCGACAGGTGAAAACCATTCCCGACCCAATCTACCCTTTCCTGCGCTCTGCCTTTCAGCAATAATTATTGTACCCTCATCTATTACTTCTGTTATATGTAAGGCTTTTTCTTTGGCAATTATATTTGTAGATTCTAACTCAGGGAAATAAAATATTCTTTTACCAATGTAGGTTGTGGATAATCCTCTTTGAACTTCTTGAGGGATTAAAAGGTCGGGACGTGAAATTAGACAATAGCCCAGATTTTGCACAGAAATTATTTTATATCCCATATCCTTTAGTCTTTGTATCTGCTTCCAAATCGCCACCCGGGAGATACCCAATTTTTTCGCCAGTAATTCTCCGGAAATATATTCTTTCTCTTTTAAAAATTTTAATATATCATTCGTCATTCTTTGTTTCCTTTAAGACGAGATGGGAATAGGGGAGAACCGTCCATTACCGCGAATCCGCTAGTACATTATTTCAAACGGGAGGCTAATAGTTCACTGTCTTTATCTAAATCTCTAATCTGCTTAAAATCAATTACGAAAGAGCCCTTTCCCTCTAATAAACTCATTAAATTTTTCAAAGTTTTATCGTTTCCAATTAAGCGTGGAATAATAAAAGCAAGAGTCTTTTTTCTTTCCAGCCCAGTACATCGCTTAACATAATCGGTCAATTCGGAAGGTAATTTTCCTTTAAACATACTTAAAACCGGGCAGCCTATAAAGATAAATTCATAAGGTAACAAATTACCGGCAGTTATTCCTCTTTCTGCTTTAATTATCTTTAATTCATTTCCTTTTCTTTCGATAGCAGAAAACATCTTTTTTATAAATAATTCTAATTTCTTATCATTTCCACCATAAATTAATGCTGCTCTCAAAATATCCCCTCCTAATCAAATACTACCTTCTCTACTCCCTGGAGTTTATCCAATATCTTATTGGCGATTAATTTTAAGTGTTCAGGACTTTTAACAAAATCCAAATCATCAGCAGGCACGTTTAAGATGGGGCAGATGGTAAAATTCTCTATCCACTCCTCATATAAAACATTTAACTGACTCAAATATTCCTCGGAGATAGTTTTCTCATAATCTCTTCCTCGTAGGGAAATTCTTTTTAAGAGGGTGGGAACCGAAGCTTGAAGATAAACGACTAAATCCGGAGGAGCAAGAAATTGAGTCATTATAGCAAATAATTCCTGGTAATTTTCATAATCGCGACCCTCCATATATCCCTGCTGATTTAAATTTTTAGCAAATATATCTACATCCTCATAAATACTTCTATCCTGAACTACAGAGGAAGGGTTTTTTAATATTTCCTGATGATGGCGAAATCTCTTAGATAGAAAAAATATCTGAAGATGAAAACTCCACTTTTTCATATCCTTATAGAAATCCTCTAAATATGGATTGTTTTCCACTACTTCGTAATATGCTTTCCAACCCAATCTTTTACTTAAGAGATCAGTCAAGCTTGATTTGCCACAACCAATATTTCCTGAAACGATAATAAATTTCTTCATTTTATACTTTCCCCTTCGTAAATTTCATTAATAATATCTTCAAGGTCTTTACTTCTTCCTACAAAATCAAGACCGTTAGTATTTATTTTAATTAACTTTGTTTTTTTATAATTATCGGGATAGGAAAAAAATTCTTCATAAGCCAAATTTAATCTTCTCATATATTCAAAAGACATTTTCCGTTCAAAAGGCCGATCTCTTAGTGCTATCCTTTTCATTAAGGTTTCAGTGCTTGCTTGCAAGTAAACAATTAGATCTGGCCGAGGGATATCTTTAACCATAATTTCATAGAGGTGTTCATACATAGAAAGTTCATTTCCGGAAAGATTCAGATGAGCAAATATCCTATCCTTGGCAAATAGGTAGTCAGAAAAAACTGATTGATTAAATAAATCTTGTTGGGCTAATTCTATTTGTTGCTTGTAGCGGCTCAACAAAAAAAATATTTGGGTTTGAAAGGCGTATCTTTCTATATTATTATAAAATTTAGATAAAAAGGGATTTTCTTCCACCACTTCTAAATTATGCCTTGTATTAAACCTTTTACTTAGTAATAAAACTAAACTTGTTTTTCCTGCTCCTATAGCTCCTTCAACTGCAATAAATTTACTCTCTAATTTACTCATTGACTACTCCTTCCTTTTTCTTTTCCTTTTCCTTTTTGCAATCAGGTTTTTACAAGTTTGCCCTCATTAATTACTTTTTCTCTCATAATTCCACTCATAGGTCGAGTACTTATTTTCTAAAAGGTCTTTGGAAATTTTTTCCTCCTTTTCAGTTAATTTACCTTCAGTTAATTTTATTTCAAACTCTTCTTCAAATCCCCGGGAAAGAATTTCGGATAATTCTGAAAAATTTATCTTTTTCTTTAAAATCTCTTCCAAGCTGGTTGCCTTAAATCTTATTTTATTCTTTTCTCTTATTTGAGCTGAGGGAAAATTAAATACTGAAAACAATTTATCTTTCTCTAATTCTATCAATAAAGAACCGTGTTGTAAAACTATTTCTTTTTTTCTTACCTGAGCAGAACCTACAATCTTTTTACCTTCGACCTGCACCTCGTATTGAGAAGGAACGGAAAAACAGATTGATTTAATATCTGAATGATGAATTTCAGATTTATTTTCATTGCTTGAGAGAGCATTATTTAATTTTTCTCTCAAAGGAACTAATACGGCCTTAATTCCTAAATAAGAAAGACCTCTAATTATCCCACCACTAATCTTCTTATAGGTCTCTAATATAGAATCATTAACCAAAGGATGATCTTCTCTAATTATAAAACTATAAGTTAACTCTTTGTCGTGCAGAACGGCCTTGCCTCCGGTGGGCCGACGGATAATATCAATCCCCATACCCTGACAAGTATCTATATTTATCTCTTTCTCTAAATCCTGAAAATAACCTAAAGATACAGCCGGTGGAGACCATTGGTAAAATCTGATAGTGGGGGGAACCAAACCTTCCCGGTGAGCTATCATTATTGCCTCATCGATAGCCATATTCATAAAACCGCTATGATAACTATCTTTTATTAAGCGCCATTCCATCAATTTTATCCTTCCTGTTTGAACAAAATAAGGCTAACAAAATTAAAAAAACCTGTTAGCCTTATTTTTTGCTCTATCTATTAAAATAAGTTGCTGGGATACAAACTATTTAATCGTATAATTTTTTAGTAACCGTAATTATTTAGCTTTTGCAGTCATGGTTTTAAATTTATTTATTGCCTTCATTCCTTCATTGATAACAAATCCAGCAAGTATTAATAGTACTACTGACATACCACCTAACAAATAATTTCCTTTTGCAAAATTCTGGAATACCATGGTAAGTAAAGCCACCACCGTAACTACAATCATAAAAATCATTGGATATAGAGTCACGGTATATTTTTTGCCCATGTGAGCCAACCAGGCAGTTGCCCCTAATAAAGCTAAACCTGCCAAAAGTTGATTGGAAGCTCCAAATATTGGCCAGATAGAACTCCAGGTACCGCTTAAGGCAAGTGCTCCACCAGCTATTACTGTAATAATAGTGGCTACATACTTGTTAGAAAGGGCTGGAGCCCATCCAGCAGTTAGTTCCTCTAAGGTATATCTTCCTAATCTGGTAGCTGTATCTAAGGTAGTAAGCAAGAAAGCAGATATAGTTAAAGCTCCAAAAGCTATCCCAGTTTGTTCTGGTAATCCTAGATTAGCTAAAAAGCTCCCCATTCCATGGGCAAAGACACCAACCGGACCGCCCCAATTAGCCAATCCATCTGCTAATCCTGCTTTGGTTAACATTGCAGCAGTACCTAAAGCAATAGTTGCCAGGAGACCTTCCAATAACATTGCTCCGTAACCGATAACCTTGGCATCTGATTCTTTATTTAATTGTTTCGAAGTTGTTCCTGATGCACAAATGGAATGGAAACCTGAGATTGCCCCACAAGCAATTATTACAAAGAGCATGGGGAACAGGTAACCCACCGGTTGTTTAAAAGCAGTAAAAGCAGGGAGTTCTAATTTTGGAGCTCCCAAAAGTATACCTATTACTGCTCCGCCCAAAGCAGTATACAGCAAGAATGAAGATAGGTAATCTCTCGGTTGTAATAAACTCCATACTGGCAAAGATGAAGCGAAAAAGACGTATAACAGTAAGACGTAAATCCAAGTTCTTGCGCCCAGGGCAAAAGGTGCTCTTAAACCTATCCAGATAGACAAAAATAATAAAATTACCCCGATTACAGTAACGAGACCAAGAGATGCCCCTTTACGATAAAGGGCAAAACCCATTCCTATAGCAATGACCAAAAATAGAATGGATGCAGTTGCTACAGAAGGATTGGCTGCAAAGGTATTAGCCACCAAGATGGCAAAAACCGCTATGACTAGAACCAACGCTAACCAGACAAAAATTAAAAACAATATTTTTGCACTTTTGCTAACATTTTTCCCAACTACTTCTCCCATTGTTTTGCCCTCGTGTCTTACCGAGGAAATAAGAGACATAAAGTCATGCACTCCACCAATAAAGATACTTCCTAAAACAATCCATAAAAAACATGGAACCCATCCAAAGACAGAAGCTTGTATTGGACCTAAAATGGGGCCCCCTCCTGCAATGGATGCAAAATGATGCCCCATCAGCACCGGTGCTTTCGCCGGAACATAATCTACTCCATCAGTCATAGTATGAGCTGGAGTTTTTTTGCTGTCATCTAGCCCAACGAGTTTCCCTAAATAACCTCCGTAAATTTTAAGGGCAACTGCAAACGCAACAAAAGCTATTAAAACTAAAATTAAAAGATTCATTTACATGTATCCTCCTTTAAAATAAAAAGAAATATAATATTTACAAAATAAAGTACTTGGTTTCTTTTTTATATCCCAGCAGCTTATTCCTTATAAAAACTCTATAATATTTATTCTTTAATCTTATTACCTCCTGAAGAAGATTTAATTTTATAAGCAGAAAGTACTTCTTTCCCTTTATGGTTAGAATAAAGTTTTTCTTCTTTTAAATCGACCAAAATAAGTCTTATATCACACCACCCCTTAATGCCTAACAAAAAAGATTTAGAAAATTTAAACTTTTCAGCAAAGCTTATTGCTTCTTCTGAAAAACCAGAAGTAGATATTAATACTCCGTTTAAAATAGTAGACATAATCTTCATTGAGGGATTGACCAATTCAATAATTAAAGATTTTAAATATTTAGAAAATTCTTCTATTTCATTTTTATCTACAAATTTTTTTTCTGCCTTAATTACTGCGTATTCTCTAGTGTAATGTTGGTCAATTTTTATATTTTTAGTTAAGACCTGTCGAAAATGTTCAGTAGAAGATATAGCAAATATATCTACCTTTAGGCCAGATATTTCTTTATCTCTCTCTACTTCATAATAATATTTATAACGTTCCTCTAAAACTTTTAAATACGTTCCTAATTTATCTGTTATGTTTTCTTCCACTTCTAATTTTCCTATTTCAGCTAATTATATTTTTAATTTTATTTATCATTATATATAGTTCGACAAATTTTTTAAAAACCCTCTTTTTTTAGAAAATATTTTTAAAATTTTCTGATTTTATTTAAATTCAGACTATGTTATAATAAATTAGCCAACCTAGCGTGGAGCGTAAAGCGTTTAGCGTGTAGTCTTTAATTATTAAAATGCTTGCCCTAATTAAATTAAAAGCTTAAAACGAAAAGCGAAAAACCATAATTCAAAATTCAAAAATTTTTCTCTTAATATTAAATTTTAAGTTCTATTTTTGTTTCTTTATCTTTTCATTTTTGCTATACAACATGCGAAATAAGAAAGATGAAAATTAATATTGTAAAACAATGTATTTAACTTTTAAATTTTGAGCTATGGCTTTGCGTTTTGCGCTTTTCGTTTTTCGCTATATATACTAATCATGATTTACGGAAAAAAGAAATTTTTAAGGAGGTATAAAATGAGTTTTGGTTTTTTAAAAAAATTGTTTGGAAGAAAAGAAGAAGATTCTTCAGGATTCCTCTGGATTTATAGCCAGTGTGATAAATGTGAAGAAAAATATAGAACCCTTATCAGGAAACATAATGATCTTACCCCTACATATAAGGATGATGGACCAGCTTATATATTAAAGAAAGAATTAATCGGAGCATCTTGTCCCAATCGAATTAACTTACATTTGGGGTTCGATAGAAATTACCGAAAAATATCGGGAGAAATCACGGGCGGCCACTTTATTACAGAAGAGGATTATCAATCTTAAATTTTGAAAAAGAGTAATAAACAGAAAAACCTATTTTTTTTAAGATTTTTTCTGTTTTCTTTTTATCTTTTACAAAAAATAAATGAGTTAAGCACCTACAATCTGAAGAACCAAAACCCTTTTTAATTATTTTGATAGCTGGATCTTGACAAAACACTTCCGTCGTTTGGCATTCCACCTTTTTATCAATAGTCCAAATCTGCAGAATTTTAATCTTTTCACTTCTTAAAAGATAATCTATATGCCAATAAGTCTTTTTGCCTTTTCTTAGGTGTCTTCTCAATCGGACATCCAAACTATCTTTTGCTGAGCCAATATAAATATAATCTCCTTCTTTAAAAAATACTTCTCCCAATTGACCTATTTTAATTTCTAAATCTTCAGATATATTTATTACTAATATATAGGTAGCTTCTGATTTTTTAATAATATTCATAATTTACTTACCTTCTGCCATCTTATAATTTCTCTTAGTTAAATATTCTCCTAACAATATTGAAGTTATAATCACTAAAGGTAAGGAAACTAATAATCTTATGGCAGTAAATTTTATTCCTACAAATGATGCTTCATACAAAGTCATAGGGATTCTACAAATTGCTGCAGCTCCTATATAGGTAAAAACAATACTGAGCTTTGCCCCTTTATTATATAAAGAATAAGCAACTGGAAACGCTACTAATAGTCCACCGGCTATGGTTCCAGCAAGCAGTATAACCCACACATATCCCTTAATACCAGATTCTTCACCTAAATTTTTTTCAATTACTTCTTTCTTTACCCATACCTCGAATAGACCTATTAATATAAAAGCACAAGGGAGTATTTTGAGCATATATAATAAAAAAGAAATTAAATTAAAAGCAATTTCTTTTCCGGGATTATATCCGAATATAAAGGATACAGTTAAAAAAAGAAGATAAACCGATATACAAGCTATTTTTAGTTTAACATTTTTTTTCATTAGAGAATCTCCCCAAATAAAATACCGGTTACTACAGCTACAATAAGAGCTATGAAAAAACTGATTATATTTCTTATTATAGTTACTTTTACCCCAAAAAATTCTTTTTCTAGCGGAAAGGTTATTATACCTACCATCATTAGGGTAGTGGTAAATGCAGATAAAACCATATAAGGTACTCCCTTAGTTAGTAAAATACCTGATAGAGGAAAAGCTACAAAACCGGGCATTAAAGTTATTGAACCAATAAAGGAGGCTAATAAAACGCTAATAAATTTGCTACTATTTCCTAAATAATTCGAAATTACTTCATCGGGAAAAAGAAAAAGAATAATTGAAACAAATATAAGCATAGTAACAAAAGTGGGAAATATTTTTTTAAATTTTACAACAGCAATCTTAACTGCTTTGAGTGTTTTCTGTTTATTTATAATATAAGAAATTAATAATATTAATCCGGCTATTGCATAGGTATAATACATAATTTATTTCCTAACTTTTTTATATCTTTATCCCTTTATTAATAGACCCGTCAGGAAGCATATTGTCGGGATGATATTTTCCTTCCTCTTCCATTTCTCTTCTTATACAGCGATGGTAATTTCCTTTACAATAACCATCAATCCATTTTATATCTAATTTTCCTTCTTCAAAATATCTTTTCATGGGGCAAACGTTATACCATTTGCAAATATTCCTTACTTGCACACTATTAAAACCCTTTATAGATTAATCTTGAAAATCAACCTGAAAACCGACTCCGCCTTCAAGGCAATTTTTGGGGAACAAACTCGTTATCTTTTTTTTATTTGCAGTACAATGAGTAGGTACTATTAAATTTATATTTCTCAACAGGTTATATTCCTTAAAATCATGAAACCCTCCCATTAAGCCATAAATCTTGCCTAATTTATTTGCTGAATTTAATATCTTATTTATCCCCGAATGGGCACAACCGGTTATAACTACAAGACCTTTCGCGGTTGAAAAAATAGAGATTGCTCTTTAATTGATATTTTTGTTTTACCAATAGGTAAAGAACCTTCTATTTCTCCGGTAGTATAAACTCCAGGGCAAATCTCCTTTGATTGCTGAATTTCACAAAATATATTTGCTCTTTTTTTAATTTCTTTTTTCAAATGATTAGAAAAAGATTTTGGAACATATACTTCAAGATTTTCATTCAAATTTAACACTCGAGTAAGACCACCACAATGGTCCCAATGACTATGTGAAAGTAGTATTAAATCTATATCTCGAGGATTTATACCTAATAACTTCATATTTGAAATAAGCACATCACCATCCCACCCGGTATCGAATAAAATATTTCTTTCTTTTGTCCGTATAAAACAGGAAAAACCCCATCCTGCTTTTAATCCCTTTATATCTTTTGCTATTTTGTTATCATAAACAATAGTAATTTTCATTATCTTATACCCCCACCTTATTCACTACGACAATGCCTTTGCGCTACAGAATTATGCAATATACCATAACAGAGTAAAATAATTTTGCTATTTCATTTTAGCGAGAATTGATTCTACTATCTTATTAAAAATTTGAGTGGTTTCTGAATTTTTATATTGAGAGATATATGGTTTCCCCTCATCTGCAGAATCCACCATATTCAAATCTATAGGAATTTTACCCAAGAAAGGTATTTTAAATTCTTCTGCTGCTTTTTCTCCGCCTCCCGATTTAAATAAATCGATATTTTTACCACAATGAGGACACTTTAATCCACTCATATTTTCTATAATTCCCAAAATAGGTATATTAAGATTTTTTAAAAAGTTTACACACTTTCGAGAATCTAATAAGGCAACCTTCTGCGGAGTGGTGACAATAATTCCTCCTTCCAGCTCGGGAATAAGTTGACAAATTGATAAAGGTTCATCTCCGGTTCCTGGTGGTGAATCAATTATAAGATAATCTAAAGCTCCCCATTTCACTTCCCCTAAAAACTGTTTTAAAGCCATCATCTTTAAAGGTCCTCTCCAGATAAGAGGAGCATCAGAATTTTCAATTAAAGAAGCCATAGAAACAGCGGTTAAATTAGAAGAAACACTCATCGGGATTATTCCTTCCGGGCTTCCCTGCAATCTTTTCCCTTCAAACCCTAACATTTTAGCCACTGATGGGCCGTGTAAATCAGCATCTAATATTCCTACTTTAAAACCTTTTTCACTTAAAGAGCAAGCTAAATTAATAGCTATTGAACTTTTCCCTACTCCCCCTTTATTGGAAAGTACTAAAATTTTATGTTTTATATTAGCCATATTATTTTTTAGTTTTTCATCGAGATTATTTTCTGTTTTCTTTTCCGGATTATCACAACTTTCTTTTTGAGCGCAGCTCTTACAAATCATATCACAATTTTCTGCCATTTTTCTCTCCTTACTTTTTTTATGTGTTTTCGATAACTTATTTTTTGAATTTTCTTATATAGAATTTATGCCCTTTGTATTCTGATTCTACTAATTTACCTTGCTTAATTAATCTTTCTATAAGCGACCAATTAGACTTAGCTCGTTTTAAAAAATCCTTCAGTGCTTCTTCTCTCATGGGATGCACCGAGGTAATACTCAAAATATCTTCTTCTGCTTCACCGGTAAAGGCAAAGGCATTGCCTTCATAGCCAATAAGATATTCTACCTGATCAACCTTTTCTTTAAAAAAGTTGTAACTCTGATTCACAACTTCCTCTGAAGGAGACTGTACCCAACTATCTGCTGGAGGTCGAATAGGAAGAGACAAATAAGACCGGCTCGGTTTAAGTTGAGCTAAAAAATCAGCCACTTTTTTTAGATGTTGGCTATCATCATTAATATCTTTAATTAACATCGTTTCCGTTATTATTTTCCCTCTAAAACTCTCGCTAAATTTTAGCATACCCTCTAAAATAGATTTTAAGCATAGCTTTCGGTGAGGATGATTCACTTTTCTCCAAATCTCTTCCTCAACAGAATCTACTTTTAAAGAGACCAGATCAGCTTCTTTTAAATTTTCTCTTACCTGTTTTTTATCTATAAGAGAAGCATTACTAATAACGGCTATTTTAATCCCTAAAGATTTAATTAATTTTATCTCTTTACCTAAATTAATATCTAAAGTAGGTTCTCCATCAGGTACAAAAGTAAGATAATCAATAAGTTCTCCTTTTTCTCTGCTTTTCTCTACTTTTTCCTGAACTTCAATAAAAATTTGAGAAGGAGAATAAAAGACCTGTGGATGTATTTTCACATTAGAGGTTTTTCCTATCTGGCAATAAACGCAGGAATAAGTACATACTTTTGGGGGAATATTATTTATTCCTAAACTACGGCCTAAACGCCTGGAAGGGACCGGTCCAAAAGTAAGCATAATTTCTCCTTTAATTTAATTGGCTAATTGGTCAATTGGTCAATTGATCAATTAGTTAATTGATTAATTTTCTGCCATATATTCTTTATCTCTTTAGTTACTGTATTATCACTATATTCAACTACCGGTACCCCTTTTACCAGGGCTTCGGTTATTATATTATCAAAATGAATTTTGCCTATTACTGAAATATTAGTTTCTTTACACCAATCTTCAATTTTAGCTGAATTTTCTAAGTTAATATCGTACTTATTTATTATTACTACCGTTTTGACTCCAAAATGTTGGGCTACTTTTATTACTCTTTGCAAATCATGTAATCCGGAGAGAGTAGGTTCAGTTACCACTACAGCTAAATTAGCTCCGCTAAGAGTAGCTATAAGAGGACAACCGATCCCCGGAGGACCATCTACAATTATTAATTCGAAATTATTATTTTTCGCTACCACTTGAGCGTTCTGGCGCACCAAGGTAACTAATTTCCCTGAATTTTCTTCCGCGATACCTAATCGAGCATGCACTAAAGGTCCATATTTAGTCTCAGAAATATACCATTCTCCACAAAGATTTTCTTTCATCTGAATTGCCTGCACCGGGCAAACCAGGGCACACAAGCCGCATCCTTCGCAAGATATAAGGTCAATTACAGTCTGACCATTGATTGTTTTAATAGCATCAAAACGGCAAACTTCCTGGCAGCGACCGCAATTAGTGCATTTTTCTAAATCTATAATGGGGATTAATCCGGCATAAAAATCATGTTTTTCTTTTATTTCAGGATGAAGTAAAAGATAAAGATTGGAAGCATCTACATCGCAATCTCCCATGACTTTTTCTTTGGTTAAAACTGCAAAACTAGCAGCAATAACTGTCTTCCCTGTTCCGCCTTTACCGCTTATTATCACTATTTCTTTCATTTAAAAAATACCTCGATTCTAATCATTACAAAGCCACAAAAATATTAAATAGTTTGCGCGATTTTTTGAAAAAGTTGGATAAATTTCTGCTTATAAGAAGAATTTATTTGGACTATAGAAATGCCTTGAGAATAGGCAACCGCAATTTCCTTATCCATAGGGATGAAAAGTAAAAGAGGAATATTATTTTTCTTACAATATTCTTCTACTTGATGGTCTCCGATATCACACTTATTTAATACTACACCGTGAGGGATATTTAATTTTTTAAGCACTTCCACTGCTAAAATAAGGTCATGTAACCCAAAAGGAGTCGGTTCGGTAACTAATATAGTATAATCACTACCTTTTATAGATTCGATAACCGGACAGGAAGTACCCGGAGGGGCATCAATTAGGATAATGTGATGATTTGTAATATCATTACTTCTGTTCCCATTATAATCTTTTTTAATTTTCGTTTTAATTTTTCTTATTATAGGAGGAGCCATCGGTTCGCCTATATTTAAACGTCCATGTGTAAAGTTAATAGATCCGGCTTTGCCCTCTTCTAAAATTCCTATTTCATTCCCCTCTTCACTAATTGCCTTTTCCGGGCAAAATAGCATACAAGCTCCACAGCCATGACACAGCCCAGGGAAAACCAAAACTTTATTCTTGGTAACTGCGATAGCATTAAAAACACAAACTGCCGCACATTTACCGCAATAATTGCATTTTTTATCGTCAATTTTAGGCACAGGAATCTCTACTGATTCCGAACTCGTTATAACGGGTTTTAAAAAAAGGTGGGCATTAGGCTCTTCTACATCACAATCTAAAAATTGCACATTTTTTTCTTTATCTTTAGCTAAAGCCAAAACAAGATTAACGGCAATAGTTGTCTTGCCAGTCCCACCTTTCCCACTCGCTACTGAAATTATCATTTAGTTTAATCCTTCCATTTTATTCTATTGTTTTACCATTATAGCGCCACACTTAGGGCAATTAATACTGCTGCAAGGAACACCTACTTGATGAGGAACTATAGCACCACAAGAGGGGCAAACACAATTACCACCTACCCCTATTCCTACGCCTCCTCGGCGTCCTTGTCCGGCACCTCTTCCCCGGCCAGTTCCCGGTCCCGCTCCTGTTGGTCCAGTACCATCTCCTCTTGGCATCTTTTTTACCTCCTTATTTGGTTAATTAGTTAATTAATATCGTCTCTATTTTTAATGGGAATGATTATCTTCTTCAGAGTGATCACATTCTTCTTTTTCTAAGCCATACCCTTTTCCTGCGCCGGGTTTACAAAACGATTCTCCGGCTTCTAATTTTCCCTGTACAAATTTTTCTATTACCTCTTCAATCTTTCCGGTGACCCCTATTACCGGAATAATCTTTTTTTCAGCAAATAACATTTGTGCTCTATTTCCCATACCTCCGCAGATTATATATTTTACTCCACGTTCTGCAAGAAAATTTGGCAAAAATGCAGGTTGGTGACTAGGATTATTTATTTCCTCTATTTTTAACACCTTTCCTTCTTCAATTTCAGCAATAGTAAAGGAAGGACATCTTCCAAAATGTGCTGACACAAAACCTGTATCGGTTGAAATTGCTATTTTCATATTTTTTTCCTCCAGTTCTTTTATTTTTATTTTTTCATTCCTGAATGGGCTGAAGCATTAGCCTGGGAAATTGCCTTATAATCACCTGATTTAAATTTATCAATAGCTTCTTGAACTGTACCGGTTGCTCCGGTTATCACTTTTATACCTGCTGCCTGTAAAGTCTGAAAGGCATTAGGACCACAACTTCCAGTTAATACTGTCTCTACTCCTTTATCAGCCATTATTTGACCTGATAGTATTCCTACTCCTCCCATTCCCTGGGCACCAGTATTTTCTACTGCTTCAAATTTATTGTTCTCGGTATCAAATAATATAAAATAATGGCATCTACCAAATCGAGGGTCAACCTTATCCTCTAATTTTTCCCCCATAGAAGTAATTGCTATTTTCATTTTTTTAAATCCTCCATTTCTTTTTTATTTTTCAAATGCTTAAAACATTAGCTAATCATAATATTTTGAGATTACCGCACTCTCTGCGGTTGCTCGCAAGAACATTTAGAGATTAGGGGCGTATTCAATACGCCCCTACCTTCTTTATTTCTTTTCGCTTTTTTCCAATTCTGTTATGCGTTTATTAATTGCTTCAAGTTGTTCTTTTAGAAATTTTGCATCTTCGGCTAACATCTCCATCTCCTGTTTTGGTTCTGCAGAAGGTTGATAAAACCCACCTCCATAGGCTGTAGGTGGAGGGGTCATGGGATAAGGGTATGCAGGCCAAAATCCTCTGCCATAACCTCTGCCCATTCCTCTGCCGAATCCTCTGCCATAACCTCTGCCATAACCAAAGCCTAATCCCGATCTACCTACGGAAGGATCCATATATCCTGGTACAGAATAACCAGCACAGTATCCGGCTGCTCTTCCGGTCATAGGGCCTAATCCTCTTGGTCCAGTTCCATCTCCTCTTGGCATATCTTTCACCTCCTTTCTATTTTGTTTTTTTCTCAAAATATATTTCTTATAATGGTAATCATTATCAATAAAATATATTAAAAAAATTTATCTATTTTTCTTTGTCTGAACATTCATTACACAATCCATAAAATTGAATAGTGTGATTTTTAATTTCAAAATTATATTTTTTAGAAAGTCCTTTTTCTGTTTTTTTTAGTAACTCTATTTCTTCATCTATAAAATCTGTATAATCGATTATCCGGCCACATTTAGTACATATTAGATGATGGTGGTGGGATGCTTCCTTAGCCCCACGAGCTAGCTCATATCTTGCTCGTCCATCACCAAAATCAAATTTAAAGACCAAGCCCATATTAACTAATAACTCTAATGTTCGGTAAACAGTGGTAAGGCCGATAGCCGGATAAATATTATGTACTTTTAAATATATATCTTCTGCGCTGAGATGTTCTTTGGATTCATCCAAGACCTGTAAAATGATTTGTCGCGGGATAGTAATTCTATAACCACACCCTCTAAATTCACCGTGCCACCATTTTGCTGGTCCTTTACTCCATCTTCCTGGCATAATAATCCTTTCTTATTGATAATGGTTTTCATTAACATAATATACTATATAAAATTTTTTGTCAAGTATTTATATAACAGTATTTTTATAATTTAGTATTGCTTATTATGTATCACGTAAAGAGAAAGAAAAAAAATTAAACTATAATGTGAAGGCCCCTATTTAAACTTACTTCTCTTACTACTTTTTCCTGAAATTTAAAATATAATCTTTTACTTTATTATCATCGTGAATTAATTCTGTATATATCTCTTTTTCAAAACTAAATCCAGTTTCTTCAATTTCTTTTTTAATTTCTTCTTTTGAAGTTACATCTGTATGGGTAGTAAGATGACTTGGATAAACTGAGATTAAAGCATTTTTTCTAGTTATTCTATAAACATCTTTATAAAGTTTTTTTCTATCATCTACAGTACTAGTATTATTCTTTCCAACTAAATGAATAACATCGTAAAGCAAAACTACATCGATAGATTCAGTCTCTAAATTAATTTTTGATTCTTCTGATTTAGTATGTAGGGGTATTATATTTTTTAGACCTTTTGTCTTCGCTATTCCCATCAACTTATGAATAGATTCTATATCTTTGTCCATGGCGTATACCTTGCCTTCCTTGCTTACCACTTTTGCAGCGGGAATGGTATAATGGCCAGCCCCGCAACCAAAATCCAGGACAACTTCACCTTTTTTAATACCAATATCTTCAAGGAAGGCTTCACCTTCCCTGTTTAACCATTCTTTAATATCGATTTCCATATTCTTCCAACCTTAAAGTAATTTTATTTAAAATCATTCATAGTTATTACTCTTCCCACACCAACATTTATAAAATTCTCACCATATTCTTCTTTAAATAATTGCCTTGCGGTATCTCCTGAACAATGGCAAGGACCAACATAGCTCACCCCTAATTTTCTGAAACTGGAAATAATATTTTCTATTTCACCTTTACTTTCTCCACCTAAATGGAAACCGCCCATTACTAAAAGCACAGTATTCTTAAACAAATCTTTTGCCTTATTTACTATTTTCACAATACCAGGATGTGCACATCCGGTTATTACTATCAATCCATTTTCCGTATGAATAATTAAAGATTCCTCTTTTATCCATGTTCCAAGTTCACCGGTAGAATAAACTTTTTCGCAAATCTATAAATGCTCTTGAACTTCAACTATCTTTGCCCCACATTCCTTCACTCCGTTTTTAAAACCCTTGGGGAATGATTTAGGTAGACAAACAACAACTTCCGGATTCTTTCTAAGAAAGCTGTACAAACCTCCAACATGGTCTCCATGAATATGAGAAAGTACAACTAAATCTATTTCTTTGGGATTAATACCTAAACTAACTCCTTGTTTTAAATCATTTAATTCTCCATTACTAACATCCACTGCATATACTATCCCTTCTTTTCCAACCAGCCGAGCGACAGGAACGGTATAAGTCCCTGCTCCGCAACAACAATCCAAAATTGTTTGGCCTTTTTCAATCCCTATTCCTTTCAAAACTTCCACGGCATATTTCTCTAATTGTTTCCCGATATACATTGGTTTTACCTCCAAACTTGAATAAGCCTGTTAATTTTAATTATTTCAATAAGGGTCTTTTTTTCTTTTATCCCTCCAGCGCACCATCATCAGCTTACCTTTTACCTAATAGGACATGATCCATTAGAACATGTTTCATCTCCTACATCGATTTCTGTTTCTTCATTTTCATATTTTGAAATAAGAGAGGGAATAAAGGGTATCATTTCTTTTACTCTCTTCTCATATTCTTCTTTAGTGATCTCTTCATAAGGCATTTGAGGATAAAAACTATTATCTAATGAGAGAAAACTTACTGCTACTACATCATCCCAATTATTCCATAACCATTCTTCCACTTCTTCCCATTCATTATTTCGTACGTGAACAGTAATAGAAGTATTATGATCAGTATATTCTTTTTGAAAAGAACGGTAAATTTCTAATTGTTCTATAGCAGAAACCTCTTTTTTAGTTTTTCCTTCTGGAGAACAACAAGGAAAAGAAATCACCTTTGTTCGGCAATTTTCCTCAGTCTGTCCATTCTCTGGTTTTATATCATATCCCAACTCTTCACACACCTTAAGTAAGGGATCAGAGCTATTAATACGAACTCTCCTAATAAAATAAGGAGAATGAGAATAATGTACTCCGCTAGATACAGTAGGTAATAAAGCAAGAGTCCCTTCCGGTTTCACTGTGGTCATAAGTAAAGGAGGATTAACCCCCAACTGTTTCGCATAAAACTCTGCTTCCTGATGAACAATATCTCTTAATTTTTGCCGTAATTCCGATTCTATTTCTTTATTCATTGTAGTAGCATTTACCATATCTTGCCATCCAGTCAAACTGCAGCCTACCAACCTATCTCTTTTTTGTTTTATATCCCATTGATCTAACTCTAAATCTAAAAAGGTCATCCGAAACCCTGCTCGCAAAGAAAGCCGTTGAGCTTCAAACAATCTTTCCTGATCTAATTTACCATCATCTACAAAGCCCAATACATTTACTGTGGTCAAATTACACACTTGATCTCTATCCAGTAATACCTCCATACATGGATTGGCTCCTTGCAAATTAGGTCTTCTTTTAGCGGCTGCTTCAGCATTCATAAATCCGGGCTCTCCACTGTATCTCATTTGCTTTACATGCCAGGCAAGCTGTTCCCGAGTAGGTTTGAAAGTATAAAAAATACTATTATTACTCATTTCCCGATAAGCAATAGCTTCGTTCTTTATCCATTGACTATCTATCTGTTCATAGAGGTTATTCTTAGCATTTAAAATCCCTTGGTCATCTTTATCGAATAATACTACTTCACTGGTTCGTCTAACTCCACCTATTACTACATTTTGCCCAATTATATTAACTATATCCAGACAATTGATAGGTCGTAATTTTTTTAGATTAACATAAGAATCCATTTTAACTATTTTATCAATTTTAGAAAACATCTCTCTTAAACTTTCGTATCCAGAGGCAGTACCACCAAAAGTTTTTAATTTTTCTCCTTTTGGCCTAACATAATCGTAATTGAAAATAATAGTCTTTACCTCTCTATATTCCTTTTTATACAATATGCTTAAATAATAATCTAACGACTCCACCCAGCCTTCCTTGCTATCTCCAACTACAATATGGGCAGTATTATTCTCAAAAGTAATACTAGTCAAATCTTCTCTCTTGTCTTTAGGTAATGGAGAATACGATTCATGTATAATTTTTACATATGTTCTTACTTTTGGTAGTTTTTCTACATCTGATTTCAAGACTCTTATTCCCACTCCAGCTCCGATCATTAACAAATAAAACAGGTCCTTAAAGGAATTAAAATTATCTAAAATCATAAAACTACAATTAAAATTTGCCATAGGATATTTTGAACTAACTTCTGTCCCCCCAATCCAAAGGCTTCTACCAGCTAAAAATTGTCTTAAATGAAAAACATTATCATATAGAGATTCAGCTTCAAGCCGACTAGTTTTAACCAAACTACAATTAAATTCTACAGTTCTCCTTACTGTTTCCCACCAATATTCTCTTCTTTTTCCCAAGGGCAACCATCGAGAATAGGTGCGGTAATAAACAAATTGACCTAACTGAGTGGGAAAGGGATTTGGAAGATGTTTATATTTACTGATAAAATCATCAGTCAATAATTGATTTTTCTTTTTAGAAAGTTCTCTTACTTCATCACGTTCCTTTCTATACAATATATAAACTTTGGCAACATCCGTTCTTTTACTATTCATCAGTTCTGTTTCCACTCGTTCTTGTATATCACCAACTGTCACCTTCTCTTTGGAAATTTGCAATTCTTTTTTTATTTTTGTGGCAATAGCTACACACAATTCTCTATCTACTCCCTTTATGGTTTCACGCATTGCCTGAGTAATAGCATCTATTATCTTATTTTTGTCAAAATATTGAACTGTATTGTTACGTTTAATTACTTCTATCATATTTAATCCTCCCACTATCGCGACAGAGGACATTTCCTCGTCACGTTTTTTTCTTTATTATTAGATTTCCCCATAAACAAAACAGGAAATACAATACAATATCACTTCTAACACAGCAAGGTATCCAGACCGAGATAGACAAAAATATAAAGATAACTAAATATAAATATAACATTAACCTTGATGGGTTTTATACTTCTTGTAGTTATTATAAATAGATGTAGCAACCAAGGATGCATAAGATAAAGAACGTAAAAGTAGTGATAGAATAAATTATAAGTCATTTTCTGAAAGAATAACATAGCGCTTCTTTTCGTAATTGCTCCAAAAAAAGTAAAAAGAGCATGATGTTTTAGCTCAGTAAAAATATTCCCGATCATTCTTTTTCTCTTCATCATTAAATGTTTTGTCCCATTTTTAATATTTTAACATAAATGAGTCCACTTTAAAAAGTCAATTATAAGATGAATTATTTTTAATTTTAAGGTCAAAACTCACTGGTTGTCCAATTTTGAAATAAAATATTGTCAGGTTGAATGATGGGGGTTTTTAGAGCTGACTCAAATATTAAATAAATATTTAATAGATAAATCGAGTGATGATTGCTAAAATAACCGCTAAAATAAAAGTAAAAGCCACAGTAAATAATGTTCGCTTACTTCCAATTTCTTTCCATAGAACCGTAATGGTCGCTACACAAGGAACATAAAAAATTACAAAAATAGTAAAAGTCATGATTTGAGTTGTGGACATTACTGCAGTGACATTAGAAGTTCCTATAGCCTGAATCAACATTAACATAGAAAGCTCTTTACGAAGAACACCGAATATCAGAGTAGTACCCACTACCAGAGGGAGTCCAAGGAGAGAGGTTAGAGGAGAAAAAAGATTATTTATAAGCATGTCTGTCTTATAGAATTGTAATAAACTTAAAATTGTACTGCCCACAATTAGCAAAGGCCAGGCTATAAATATAAATTCCTTCATTCTGAGCCAGGTCTTGGCTAATGCAACTTTTATAGAAGGAGTATGATAAGCTGGAATTTCCAAGATCATTCCCGGAGTTATCTCTGGCAGCAAGCGAGATAATATCTTCCCTGATATGATAATTACAATAATATTTAAAATATAAATAGCCAAAGCTGCTTGAGGACTAATATAAAAAGCCACTAAGGCAAATATTATAGTCATCCGCGCGGCACAGGGAATCATGGTAGCCAGCACAGAGGCAATAAAACGGTCTCTTTCCGATTCTAAAATTCTGGTAGCCATTATAGCCGGAACAGTACAGCCATAACCTAATATAAAAGGTATAACCGCTTTACCATGTAAACCAATTTTATGTAAAAACGCGTCTAAGAGAAAGGCCATGCGAGGCAAATAACCTAAATCCTCTAAAATAGCCAGGCCAAATAAAAAGGGAAACAGATAAGGCAAGACAATAGCTATCCCGCCGGCTAACCCTTGGATAATACCACTAATTATTGAAAATGATAGAGTATTTGGATTGATACTCTTCTCTATCAAAGGAATTAACCTATAAAAATAATCCAGCAATGGTTCTTCTACTATTTTTCCCACACTAAAAATTAAATTAAAAAATAAATAAAAAATTAGACCTAAAAAAATATACCCCAAAAATGGATGCATTAAGATATTATCCAGATAATCTATTAGACTTGTATGGGGTTTAGTGAGTGAAACTACAGATTCATATATATTCATGGAGAGATGATGCCGTTCAGAGGAAATAACTACATCGGATTGTCTACCATGAGTTTCCTCAAGTATATTCTGGAAGTGGACGATCTTTTTAAAAAGATTATTACTCTTTTCTTCATAATTTTCCATAAAATAACTATCATTTTCTAGATACTTAAGGGCTAAAAACCGTTCCGGTATATTAAATTCTTGATTAATTTGTTTCTTTTTAATTTGTGTAGATAATTGGGCAATAACTTCCTCTACATCTTTACTAAAGTTCATGGTTTTGCCTATTTCCTTTTCTTCTCCTATCTTATAGGCTGTAGAAAAAAGTTCTTTTACTCCTTTCCCTTTTAAGGCAATCGCCGGTACAACTGGAACTCCGAGAATTTCAGATAATTTTTCAATTTCAATTTTAATGCCTTTACGTTCGGCCTCATCAATCATATTAAGACAGATTACCATCGGCAATTTAAGTTCCAAAAGTTGCAGAGTAAGCTCTAAACTTCTACTTAGTAAAGAGGCATCTATTACATTTATAACTACATCGACATTACCTTTTAGCAAATATTTTCTGGCTTCAAGTTCTGCCAGGTCAAATGAAGTTAAAGAATAAGTTCCCGGTAAATCTGCTAACTCGACAGTTCTGCCAAGAAGATTAAATTTGGTTAGCTCATACTTTACTGTTTTCCCGGGAAAATTAGAAGTAACTGCCTTATACCCGGCAACATGATTAAAGATAGTGCTCTTACCTGAATTGGGCTGCCCCATTAGAGCTATCCTCATTCTACTGCCTCCACTATTATTTTTCCTGCCACTCCCCTACCTAAAGCAACTTGATTCCCATGTATATTTATTAAAATAGGTCCTCGCATAATAGCACTTCTTTTTACAGTTATTATGTCTCCGGGATGGATACCTAAACAACCTAAGCGCTGCCTTATCCCCCATCCCCCGGAGATATCTGCAACTTTTACCTTTTGGTTTTCCTTTGCTAAATCAAGAGTAATTGTCATATCTTTTTATTCTCTCTTTCCCTCAATATTTTTTCTTTATAATTTTTTATTTTTATTACTGCTTCTTTCCAGCAAGCCCCTTTTTTTCAAATATTCTTGAAAATTTTCTTTCCACTTGGAACTCTCTGGCAATAAACTAATGAATTCTACAAATTCAAGCAGACAAGTTATGGTTTTTGGTGAAACGTCATGCTCTAACTTGCAAGCATCAGTTTGCGCATTTTGTTCGTCAACTCCGATAATCTTTAAAAATTCTACAAATAAATTGTGGCGTTTTTTAATCTTCTGGGCTATTTTTTTACCTTTTGCCGTAAATACAATCCCGCCGTATTTTTCATATACTATATATTCATTTTCCGATAATTTTTTAATCATTTCGGATACACTGGGACGTGTTACTTCTAATTTATTCGCAATATCTTTTGGTTTAACATAACCTTTTTTATCCTGCAGATTGTAAATCGCTTCCAGATAATCTTCCATGTTTCGGGTAGTCATTTATTTTTTTCTCCCCTTCTTAACTATTCTTGATCTTATTTAAAACTATTTTAAATTTATAGGTTTTCCTATCTTCATTAGGCATACCTAACTTTTGTTTAATAATATCATAGACTTGTGAAAATTGCAAGAGGCAGAACATAAAGTATCGTGTATATAGTATCGAGTATTGAGTTAAGAAAGAGAAAGCAAGAGGAAAAAATACAAAAAAGTAGTATTTTTCTTTATATCTAACTACCCCACTAAAGTGTATATTAATGATACAAATTAAAAGCAGGAGGGCAAGACCTCCTGCTTTTAACCATTTATACTAAACTAAATTTAAAATCAATAGTATTAAAAATTCTTTTTAGCCACCGGCAATTGAATGGATCGCCTGAACATCGTCATTGTCCATAATTAAAGTATCTTTGTATTTTTCCTTGGGTATATATTTACCGTTAATCTTTACCATTATTAAAGGAAAAGTATATTTACACTTTTTCAGTAAAAGCTCAACGGTTAAATCTTCTTCCCATTCTCTATCTCTTCCATTTAATTTAATCATGATTTATATTTTTCCAGCAAATCTATTACTTCTGAAAAATCTATCTTTAATTTTTTAATATTCTCCAAAGTGGGCACACCGTTAGAATCCCATCCTCTCCGCTTATAGACAGCATCGCAGAGTTTCTGATATTGCTCTTCCCGGTAATTTCGCAGAACTTTCATCTTCTCTTCAGTTGTTTTACCTTTAATATCAAATTTAATTATTTCTTTTAGTTGTTGGTCGTAAAGTTCTTGGCGTGATTCGTATTCTTCGGCTGTTACCGGTCCTGCCGCTCGATAGGGAATTCTATCATGTTTACGAGTGCCAAAACCCATCTTCAGATTAAATAATCTCTGAAGGTTATGAACTCTTTCTGATTGTAAAATTAATTCTTCAGGACTAATATGTTTGCCGGTAACTCCCTCGAAAAGCCAGCAATAATTTTCTACATGTTCGGGGATTTTTGCTGCCTTCATTCCATGATATTTTTGTTTGTTATCTTCCGGTTCAATATCATTCCAGGGTAATTTACAGAGACCGACGATAGAAAACCAGGTTCGGAATAAAGGAAAATAATGGAGTGCTTCAGCTTTATCTTCAAAAGTAGGAATCTGGTTATTTACCTGATCCATAAAGATAAGCCAGGATTCATCATGTTGAGGCCCTTTATTGGCTATTCCATATCCTCCCTGCTGGGCCAAAGATTCTTTAGTTACATATTCAGAAAATTCCATGCCTTTACATTCCATGCCGATATCCTGTAAAAATTGTGCATCTGCATCGTATTTTTCCACTAATACTTTCTTTATCTGCCTGATCCCTAATCCGGCAATTTTACCAAATCCTTTTCCTTCTGCCATCTGGTGAATTAATTCTAACGCTGCTTTTACATTCCCAAAGTTAAGTTCTAAACCCTCGGTAATTTCTTTATTTATAATATTATTTTCGTAACACTCCATAAGAAAAGCCATAGTGGTACTGACTCCGATAGTATCCATTCCGTAATTATCACAATAAAAATTGGCTTCCAGAATAAAATCAGGATCGAAACATCCGCAATTTCCTCCAAATCCGGCAGTAGTTTCATACTCCGGTCCATCCACTAAAACTTTTTCTCCTTTTAAAGGTCCGGTGGTTAATTCAAACTCATCCACTGCATGTGAACAACGCATGGCGCAGCCCATCCAGCAGGAATCACCTGCCTGATTCTGGGTCATACGCTGATGCCATATCTTATTTTCAATTTTAAAAGCGTCAGGATGTGAACCAAATTTAAAATTATGGACGGGTAAGCAATTATAATTCTGCATATGGTCTATTAAGTTAACCGTCCCGGTTTCTCGCATTCCGTTTTGGATATGATCTAATTCCAATATTTCTTTGGTTAATCTTTGTCCGGCTTTTTTGAGAAGCTCGGGATAAGCTGCGTTATTAGAGCCTGCGCTTACTCCGCTATATTTAGTTACAATTGCTAAAATTTTCTTATCCCGGAAAACACTACCTGTTCCTCCGCGTCCCGCTTGTTTAATCCGAACTTTCTTACGGCGCACATCATACCAGGTAACATTTAAAATCCCTAAGTTGGTATTTTCTGCACCCCTTCCGGAAGAAACAATACTAAGATTCCTTTTATCTTTTTCATCATCAGCATATCTTTCGGTAAGTTTTTCGATAAGTAAATAAGTGTCTGAATTTATTCCCGGAACCTCTTCGATAGTAACTTTTCCCTCATTCCCATTAATAAAAATAATCACATCTTCTTTGGCTTTGCCTTGAATTTCTAAAAGGTCCCAACCAGAAAATTTTAAAAAAGGAGCAAGATAACCTCCTACATTATTGTCGTTAACTGTTCCGGTTTCCGGTGAAAGAGTTACTACGTGAGTCTTACCGGTACCGGAATATTGAGTAACCCCGCAAATAGGTCCAGTGCAAAAGATGATTTCATTTTCAGGGTCATTCCATTTTGTCTTTGAGGAAACAGCATCCCACAAATACCATATACCATAACCACGTCCTCCGGTAAAGGTTTCCTTTATCTGAAGGTCGATGGGTTTTTCTTCAATCTTATTTTCTGAGAGGTTAATGTATAAACGCCTATCTGTGTAACCTTTTTCTACTTTTCCCGGCTTAAATTCAAAAGATTTTAATAATTTTTGTTTTTCTTGGTTTTCCTTAAACATTGATTCCTTTCCCCTCCATTAACTTATATCAAAATTACAAGTTTCAAAATATATTTCAAAAATCATTTTCATTAAATTTTACCACATAACACTAAATGAAGCCACCTTATCTTTTTTTAATCCAAGACAAGATGGCCTCATTTTGAATGATTCATTACAAGTTAAATATTCTTTAAGCTTCTTTTACTTCTTTCACTTTAAGTTCAGGCAGTGGGAAAGAAATTCCGGCAGATTTTGCGGATATTGATGAAAATAGGTAAAGTAAAACTGCTACTAATACTAATCCTAAAGGCAATACCAAGGCTGCCGACATTCCATTTCCTGCCAGGAGATAGCCTAATACAGCGACTCCGGCAGCAGTGAGGGCATAAGGTAACTGAGTTTTCACATGATCCATATGGTCAGAACCAGAGAACATTGAAGACATAATGGTCGTATCGGAAAGTGGTGAACAATGGTCTCCCATAACCGAACCGGTTAATACTGCAGATATGCCCAAAGGTAAAGGTACACCCAAAGCTAAGGCCAAAGGAACAGCAATAGGCATAGCTATAGCCATAGTCCCCCAGGAAGTACCGGTAGCAAAGGAAATAAGATTACAGATTATAAACATAACCATCGGTAGTAAAACTGGAGAAATAACTCCTTTAACAGCATTTACCACATAAGGAGCAGTTCCTATACTGTCACTAACACTACCTATTGACCAGGCAGAAATTAAGATTAAGTTAGCCAGAACCATCATCTTGGCTCCATCTATAAAGGCATCCATCATTTCAGCCAAGGTTCCAATCTTCTGGGCTTTATACATTATTATAGCTGTAATTACAGCAAACATAGCTCCCCATAAAAGGGCAGTCATAGCGTCGGCATCAGAAATTGCGGAAGTAAATGATTCAGCAGAAGTACCTCCACCAGTCCACCACATTCCAAACATGCTAACTGCCACCAAGACTATAATAGGAACAACCATATTAACAGTTTTTTGAGGAACATTTTCTAATACCTTTAATTTACTTCCACCGGAAAGTGGGCTTGCTCCATCAGCAAATACTTTGCCCGTAGTTCTTGTCCGATATTCTGCTTTTAACATAGGGCCATAATCTCTTTGAGATAAAGCAATAAACAGGACTAACATTATAGCAAAGATACTGTAGAATCGATAAGGTATCGATTGTAGAAAGATGGTGTAAGGACTTAAAGATACCGAAGTGCCTTCTATAGCATCACCAATAAGCCCCACTTCATACCCAACCCAGGTAGAAATCAGAGCTATAGAGGCTACCGGGGCAGCGGTAGAATCGACAATGTAAGAAAATTTTTCTCGAGAAATCCCCAATTTATCGGTTACCGGCATAAAGGCATTACCTACTACTGCAGTATTAGCATAATCATCAAAGAAAATTATCAATCCAAATAGCCAAGCAGTAAATTGCCCGCCACGAGCACTTTTTACTTTATCAGTGATACTTTTTACAAAGGCTTGAGCACCACCAGAAAGATAGATTAAACCGATAAGTCCACCGATTACGAAGTCAAATAATAAGATGGTGGCATTCCAACTGTCAGCAGTATTTTCTACCAGGTAACCCAAAGTTTTAGTAACACCGCCTAAGGGATTCCAACCTGTCAGGATGGTAGCACCTACCCATATACCGATAAATAGAGAAGCTAAAACTTGTTTAGTTAAAAAACAAAGTACAATGGCTACCAATGCTGGCAATAGAGATAGAAATCCGTAAGTTTTTTCTACTTCTTCTTCAGCAGCCAAAGCCATTCCGGATAATATAAAGAACATAAATATCATCAAAGTCAATAATAATAAACCCTTATACTTTTTCCAATGATTCATTTTTTAATTCACTCTCCTTATTTAAAAATAAAATTTTTTCTATGACTTAGTTGCAACTAATCTGTTAAGTAATTTTTAAATCTTCTATGTCACCTCCTGTTCTTGATTTTTTGACTCAAAATTTCGTCCAAATTCGGTCTACCAATTTCTTGCAAATCATATTTTACTCTAATCGATTTCTTGTTAATCTTAATAATTCGGGACAAATCAATAGGAGTACCAATAATTACTATATCACAATCAACAGCATTTATAGTATCTTCCAGTTCCTGAATCTGTTTTTTCCCATACCCCATTGCAGGTAATAATGTCCCTATTTCAGGATATTTTGTATAAGTATCTTTGATAGTTCCCACTGCGTAAGGACGGGGATCTATAATTTCTTTAGCTCCAAATTTTTGAGCAGCTATCACTCCGGCACCAAATTTCATTTCTCCATGAGTTAAAGTAGGACCGTCCTCAACTACCAGGACTTTTTTACCTCTAATAAATTCAGGATGGTCTACAGTAAGAGGAGAAGCTGCGTCTACTACTACTGCATTTGGGGCTAATATATGAATATTCTCTCTAAGTAAATTTATTTTATCCAGATTAGCAGTATCTATTTTATTAATTACTACAACATCCGCCATTCTGAGATTAGCCTCTCCAGGATAATAAGTCATTTCGTGACCAGCTCGATGGGGATCGGTGACTACAATATGTAAATCCGGCTTATAAAAAGGTAAGTCGTTATTCCCTCCGTCCCAAAGAATCATATCGGCTTCTTCTTCTGCTCTTTTTAATATTTCCAGATAATCTACTCCGGCATAAAGTATATTCCCCCTATCAATATGAGGTTCGTATTCTTCCCTTTCTTCAATAGTACAATTATAGCGATTTAAATCAGCATAGGTCTCGTATCTTTGCCAGATCTGTTCTCTAAGATCACCGTAGGGCATGGGATGCCTGATTACGGCAATTTTATAACCCATTTCTTTTAATATTTCGCTAACCTTACGAGTAGTTTGGCTTTTTCCACAGCCGGTACGAACAGCACATATCGATACTACCGGAATCTTAGCTTTTAATGTTGTGTTTTTCGGTCCCATTAATCTAAAATCAGCGCCGTTAGCCAAGACTATTGAAGCTTTATTCATAACGTACTGATAAGGAAGATCACTATAAGCCAAAATTACCTGGTCTATTTCATTTTTTTTAATTAGATCGGTCAGATCTTCTTCTAAATAGATCGGTATTCCTTTAGGATATAAAGGACCGGAAAGTTCAGCAGGATACTTTCTGCCAGCGATATCCGGGATTTGAGTAGCGGTAAAGGCAACTACTTCGTAATTTGAATTATCCCTAAAATATACATTAAAATTATGGAAATCTCTTCCGGCAGCCCCCATTATGATGACTTTAATTTTATTCACAAAAAAATTCCTCCTATAATATTATTCTATTCGACATAATTTTTAAAATTCCTCTTTTTTTTATCTATTTTTTTTATTTTTTTTAAATTTTAGCTATTGCCTTCTCCAACACGTCTAAAGCCTCGTCTAATTGTTCATCGGTAATCTCGAATGAGACCAACATCCTAAGAAGATTTTTATTGATTCCGGCAGTGGCAATAAATACTCCGTTCTTTATACATTCCTGAACAATCTGGGCTGTTTCCCGGGTAGCCGGTTCTTTGGTCTTTTGGTCTTTTACCAATTCTATAGCCATCATCGCACCTATCCCCCGAATCTCCCCTACTAGGGGAGAGCTGTCTTTCATTTGAAGGAAACGTTCTTTCAATCTCTCTCCAATCTTTAGCGCTCTGTCCAAGAGGTGTTCTTCTTCGATAATCTTTATTACCTCCAGTGCCGCCCGGCAGGCTACCGGGTTACCTACGTAGGTTCCACCGATACATCCTCCGGGGAGGGAATCGGTAATCTCTTTTTTGGCAATTACTGCCGAAAGGGGCATACCGGCAGCTAAAGATTTAGCCAAACAGGTAATATCCGGTTCTATACCCCAATTTTCTATGGCAAAAAACTTTCCGGTTCGGCCTATACCACTCTGAATCTCATCGGTTATGAGTAACATACCGTATTTATCGGTCAGTTTTCTCAAGTATTCTAAAAATCCCTCCTGGGGGACATTAAACCCTCCTTCTCCCTGGATAGGTTCAATCACGATAGCAGCAACAGAGTCAGGGGTTACGGTATTTACCAGTATCTTTTCAAAATCCTCATTGGTTATAGGATGAGAGGAACAAGGGAAAGGTAGTCGGTATATCTCGGGTGCAAAGGGTCCGAAGTGATATTTATAGGGCATAGCTTTATGGGTCATGCTCATAGTAAGTAAGGTACGGCCGTGAAAAGCGTTTTCAAAGACAATGATAGCCGGTCTTTTGGTATAGGCCCGGGCAATCTTTACCGCATTTTCTACTGCTTCTGCACCGGAGTTAAAAAAGGCAGCAGCCTTGGGGGTATCCCCGGGGGCTAATCCTACCAATTTCTCGGCTAATTCTACCAGAGATTCATAGGGTATGGCGGTGAAATCGGTATGCAGATACTTTTCTATCTGGTCCTTAATGGCAGCTACCACTTTTTTATGGGTATGTCCTACTGCCAGACATCCCCAACCGCCGGTAAGGTCTATGAATTGATTGCCATCTACATCAGTAACTAAAGCTCCCTCGCCATGGGCAATATAGCAGGGAGAAAGGGAGCTACCCATAGGTTTAGCTACATACTTTTCTCTCCTTTGAGCAATTTCCTGAGATTTTGGTCCGGGTAGATCGGTTTTAAGGGAAATAAATTTGGTCATACAATTGTGTCTCCTTTAATTTAAATTTTAAATTATTAAAAATTATTAAAAAAATCTTTTATATTAAAATAAAATTTTACAATTTATTTATTTTATACTTTTAATTCAATGAATTATCTTTTAGTATCTTATTATATCTTTTGAGAAACCTCAAGTATATTTATCTTTCTCCTTTTCAATTCTTCCAAGAAGTTTTCATAGATTTTTCCTTCTATGGCATCTTCAGGAGCTACTATCCCTTTCTTGGTTATCTCTCCTTTTCCTAACATTACTGTGGCAATAGCTTCCGGGAAAGCAGTAACTCTCCCCATGGCAGAAATAACATTCTCGGTATCTGCCTCTTCCCACATATAATAATCGATCCTCATCTTCCGGCCATCTTTTATCCCGGTAACCGTATTCCACATCACACAGACATCAGTTTCGCCTTCCAAGGGTTGAAGCTTGGGAGTCATTATATGGGATAAAAATTCACGAGGAGATATCTTTATTCCTTTAAATTCTATCGGTGTTGAATCTAACGCACCACATTCTTTTAATACTCTTGCTCCTTCCCAATGACCCGGCCAACGGATGGTTTTTTCCGCACATTCTTTAAGTTGTGGGCGGGTATAAAGGAAACTGGGCATTCCCGGAGTAATAGCACAGGTCAATTCCTCATCTTTTCCTAATTGGTTAAATTGAAATTTTTCAAGATCATCCATTGCGCTTGCTTCTACAATTTTACCGTTCTTCACTACATCTACTTTAACCATGTATTCTCTTAAAACATGTTCAAAAGTCCAGGTGATCATATATTTCAATGGATGATTTTTAGCAAATTCCTTAGCCGGAACACCGCCACATCTGGCTATAGCTGAATCTGCCTGGTCCATTTTCTTAATGCCTTCACCCAAAGTAATATTAGTTAAACCGGGTGCAAAGCCCATTCCGTCAATAAAGGTAACTCCATTTTTTATTGCTTTTTGGTGAAGGGATTCTCCGTATTCATTCAAGGTCATCCCATTGGGAATTTCCAAACCTTCAACCTCATATTTATCCGGTTTCCTGTGATATTCTTCTAAAATGTCTACTATATTAAGCCCGGACTCAATAGCCATATCCACCACTTTATAACTGCATTTCCTATCAGGTAAAGTAATGGCGCCCACATCATATTGTTTCATTAATTTCATAGTCTCTTTACGATTATTAACATCGACGGTATGGAGCACTATCTTATCACTATTTATCCATTTTTTAGTCTTTTCCAGTGCATTCTCTATTCTACCGGTAATTCCTATAATCCCTACTTCTCCAACTTTGCTATTTTTGGCTAAATCCCAGGCAACTGCAGAGCCCATCTTTCCCGAACCTCCAAAAACTAAAGCCTTCATATTCTTTTTCTCCTTCTTAGTTATTTAATTATTAAATTAGTCGATAGTGAATAGTCGTTAGTTCAAAACTCAAAACTTTTTTCGTATAAAGTATTGCTTCTAAGTGGTGTTGTAATTATTCGATAAGTCGAATCCCTACAGAAAAAGGAAATCCCTATACAATCCACTTAACTGATTAGTTTTTAAAATAATCTTTATTGTTAAAAACATCTATCAAATAAAATAGGCAATTAATGATAGGGTCTTCATTAATTGCCTTACCTTTATTCTCTTCAAACTTAAATGAAGCACTCTACCTTAAGGCAGCTCTCCATCTAAATCCAGGGAAAGATTTGATGACAGTCTTACAGTTATTCACTATAAGCCCAGCAAGAAGATTCTATTTATCCTTCTTGCTTCGGCGGAAATACCTTTCCAGGTGAGGTTACAAACTACTCACCCTTACTCATTATTATCCGCTCCTCTACCTTGTATTGTTTTAAATACAAGTAAATATTTTTTTGCAAAAAATTACTTTAACCGATTTAGATTTTTAAATTACCACCTCCTTATTAATTTGCCAATTGACCAATTTGTCAATTAATTAAATTACACCTCAATTATATTTTCTTGGTAAAATACATTTCTTTTTTCTAATTCTTTTATTACCTTTTGATAGACTTCGTGTTCTCTCCCTATATATTCTGGCGGACAGACTCCCGGATATTGGAATTCTCCTTGAGCAACCAATCGAGCCATAATTGCACAGGGAAACCCGGTGGCACGAGACATAGAAGTAGCTTTTTCATCCTTATCGTAATAATCCAATAAATCATAGGTGTAGCGTAGTTTTTTCCCTTCTTTTTCACCTTGAACAACTATCCGCATAACGGTTAGCTCTTCTTCCCCTTCTTCCAATTCCCATTTGGGGAAGAGGAGTTTGGAGGTAAGATCTATAGGTTTAACTTTTACTCCCCCTACTTCTATGGCTGTATCACTAAAAAATCCAGTTTCTCTAAACATTCGCATCTTTTCAGCATAACCCGGATAACGCAGGGTCTTCTCTTTCATAGAAGGAATTTTAATGGTATAAAGTAAACTGCGAAGTCCATCGGTATTGAAAGCTTCCAAAGTACCAATCTGTGGTAAATTAACCAATTCAAGATCGGAAAGTGCAGGCTTCTCTACAATTTTTCCGCATTCTATTAATCTTGCCGGTCTTATATATTCTTCTATAACATCTTTAGGGGACCAGGCAATCTTATATTCGTAAGGCCATTCCCTTATTACCGGAAGACCTCCTACCAAAATAGTAGCACTTTCGGTTCTATTCATCAAGCTGTCAACATAACCTACAATCATGTGACTCATCCCCGGGGCAACTCCCATATCTACTACAACGGTAACCCCTATCTTTTTGGCAAGTTCATCTAAGCTCAGGGTATCTTCAGCCATAAAAGATATATCAACTATATTTTTACCTGCCTCGATAACTGAACGTAACATATTAAATCCTAAAAAACCAGGGACAGCACCGATTACTATATCCTGCTCACTGACTATCTTTTTGATATCACTCGAATTAGACAAGTCTGTTTTAATGCCACTTATACCTGTCTCTTTGGTTAATTTATTTAATTTTCCCTCATCAATATCCGCTACAGTTACTTTAAAATTTTTATCCTTGGCTAAATCTTTAGCGATTAGCCCCCCTACCAAACCACAACCCAATACTATTGCTTTCATACTACTACCTTCCTTTAAAAATTCTTTATTTAAATATTAACAGTATAGTTTTTCATTTCAAAATCTATTTTTATCAATAGAAAGAAATTCTACCAATTTAAATCCTTCCTCAATTGCTTTCATATTAACTTTAGCCTCTTTTTCACCAGGGTACCTATTTTTTATTGCTTTTATCAAAGCTTCTTTCCTAACTATCTTAGTTTTCCCTACGATAAATCCTAAAGCGATTATATTAACAGTCTGCAGGGAGCCAATCTTAAAAGCCATCTCGGAAAGAGGGAGAGAGTAGACTTGCCCTAAATTTTTTTCATAATCTGCTACTTCGTTAGAATTAATTATTACCATAGTCTTTTCGATTATCCTGCTTTTGATCTTGGGATAAGCTTTATTGGAAAGAACCAAAATAATATCTGGATATAAAGCTTCGTAATAAGCAACAAAATTATCACTAATTAATATATCTGATTTCGCAAAAGTACCCCTGGCTTCTGTCCCGTAGGTGCAAGTCATAACCGCAAATTTATTATCATATAAACTAGCAGCTTCTCCCAAAATAGCACCACTCGAAACTGTACCTTGACCGCCTACACCACTCAAAATAATTTCGTACTGTTTTTTCTCCATATCTTTTACTCCTTTGAGAATAAGCTACACTATTTAGCTGCCCTTTTTTGAACTTCTTTGTAACGACTAATATAACCATCAACTTTTTTATCTATATATTCACCTACAATTATTTTCCCTACTAATTCATCTGGTTTCATATTTTTAGCTAACTTTATACTTATACTGCTTTTTCTTAAACTTTCTATCATTTCAGGAGCTTTCCCTAATTTATTAGCCCTACCATAGTGAGTGGGACAGATATTCATTGCTTCTACAAAGCGAAAACCATTTTGTTTTTCAAAGGCTTTGCTAATAAATTTCTGTAATTGTAATGGATTTGCCACTGTTCCTTTAGTCACATATGCTGCGCCCGCAGTCTTAACTAATTCAGAAATATCAAATTCATCTTCTACATTTCCATAACAGGAAGTAGAAGTTATCGCCCCAAAGGGTGTGGTCCCAGAATATTGACCTCCGGTCATGCCATAATTATAATTATTAGACATTATTACAGTAATATCGATGTTTCTACGAGCTGCGTGGATAAGATGATTTCCACCAATTGTTGCTCCATCTCCATCTCCGACTAAAGCAATTACATTCAAAGAAGGATTAGCTAATTTTATTCCAGTCGCAATAGCTAATGCTCTCCCGTGAGTCCCATGAAAAGCATGAGTAGTTAAATAATCATCAGCCTTCCCCCAGCAGCCAATACCAGTGACTGCTACTGTATTTTCTTTTGAAAAACCACTTTCTTCCATAGCTCTGACAATACAACCCATAACTATGCCATTCCCACAACCAGAACACCAAAAAAAGGGCAAGAGTTCTTTTTTTAAGAATTTCTTTCCATTATATCTCATCATTTATACCCCTTTTTTATTTCTTCAATAATTTCTTGAGGTGTTATACTTACACCTCCCACTTTATTTACTCCCGCAACTGGAATATCTTTAACAGATCGTTCAATTTCGGATTTCAATTGTCCTAAACTTAATTCTGGTACAATTATTTTCTTGGCTTTTTCACTATATTTTTTGATTAAATGCTCAGGAAAGGGCCATAAAGTTTGAAGTTGTAATAAGCCAATTTTTAAACCATCTTTTCTTGCTTGCTCAACAGCGGCCAGACCTGGGCGGGCGCTACAACCATAAGCAATAATTAAAATTTCCGCGTCTTCACAATTAGATGTTTTATACAAACATATTTCCTTTTTATAATTTTCAATTTTATTAGTTAGGCGCCGAACCAATCTATCATAATTTTCTGGATTAGTGTCTGGATATCCATCCAAACCATGCCCCGAACCATTTGCCTTACTTATACGTATTCCACCAAAAGGTGCAAAGGGAGGTATTAAATCTTCATCAAAATTATAGGATTTAAATTCTTCCGGGGGACAGGCAGCCATTTTACGGTTCTCAACTTTAATTTCTTCAATATCTGGTATATCGATTGTTTCATACATTTTTCCTACTATTTCATCCATTAACACAAAAACGGGGGTTCTAAAACGTTCAGCAAAATTAAAAGCTTTGATAGTAAGATCAAAACATTCTTGAACTGTAGCAGGAGATACGGCAATTATTGAATGATCTCCATGAGTACCCCAACGAGCTTGAAAAAAATCACCCTGGGCAGGTTTAGTTGCTAATCCAGTACTGGGACCAGCTCTTTGAACACTAATTAACACACAAGGCGCTTCAACCATACAGGCTAATCCAATATTCTCATTCATTAAAGAGATGCCGGGACCACTACTTGCTGTATAAACCTTTGCTCCAGCCATACTTGCTCCAATTATTGCACCAATACTTCCAATCTCATCCTCCATCTGTATATAAGTACCTCCAACTTTGGGTAAATTAATTGAAGCATGTTGTGCAATTTCCGAAGAAGGAGTTATGGGGTATCCGGCAAAAAATCTTGCCCCTGCTGCTATTGCCCCTTCTCCAACAGCAATGTTTCCTTGCATAAAAACTCTTTTCCCTTTTTTCGTGTTATTCATTTCTTTAATTCCTTCCTATCAATTATCTCGATTGCCATTTCCGGACACATTATCACGCATTTATCGCAAGCGATACAATCCTCTTCTCTCTCAACCTGGGGACCGTCTAATTCATTAAAGGAATAAACTTTTTTGGGACAAAAAGCAGCACATATACCACATTTTTTACATAATTTACGATCTGTGAGAATTTTAACCATTTCTTGCCTCTATTTCTTATAAGATTAAAATAATATTTTCTTAAACCAAAATTCGTCCTTCAGCAATCGCCCGTGCCATTAACATTGAATTCAAGCGCCTTTCGGCAGAGTCTGAACGAGAATTTAAAACTACTGGAACTGTAGCCCCCAATATTAATCCCCCTGATTCAGCCTTACCATGAAACTTATAACTCTTGCCCAATATATTAGCTGCTTCTAAATTTGGAAGTAGAAGCAAATCAGGATCTCCGGCTACTGAAGAATCAGTTATATGTTTACCTTGGGCACAGGTCAAATTAATTGCAATATCATAAGATAAGGGACCGTCCACACTAAATCCTTTTATTTGCCCTCTTTCTGCCATCTTAGCTAAACAAGCGGCATCTACAGTAGCTTCCATCTTTGGATTAACCAATTCAATAGCTGCCAATACTGCCACTTTTGGCTTATCAATACCCAGAGAGGTCCATAAAGGTTTAGTATTTTCAATAATAACTTTCTTTTCTAAAAGCGTAGGAAAAGGAATAATTGCGTTATCGGTAACCGCAATAAATTTATGATAACTCTCCATTTCAAACATAGTAAGGTTAGAAAGAACTTCTGAAGCCCTAATTCCATTCTCTTTATCAAGAATAGCTTTAAGATAATAGACAGTTTCCAATCTTCCTTTTACTAAAATTTGGGCTTCACCATCATTGATAGCACTAACCGCTAGGCGAGCTGCTTCCGAGTCATCGGATGATTTACGAATATCGTATTGGTTTAAATCTTCTCCTAATGATTCAATAATTTCCTTTATCTTTCTAAATTCCCCCGTTAAAATCGGAAATTTCACTATCCCTAATTCTTTGGCTAATTTAATCCCACCAATTACTCTTTCATCTTCAGCAGCAGCTACTACCACTCTCATCGGCTCTAATTTCATAACTGCCTCTTTTAATTCTTTAAAATTTCTTATAGACATTTTTCTTTTACCTCTTTTAATCCCTGTTTACACTTACTGGCCAGATCATAAACTTCTCTACTCCTTCAAGCACTCTTAAAACACTCTGGGCCAACGCTTCGTTTTCATTGCTTCCAGGATATATATAAATATTTCCTATTTTATGGACTTTCTTTTTAATTTCATTTACTAAATTTTTATCTTTTGCCAATCCACCAGTAATTATAATTCCATCCATATCAAAACTCAGTACCGAAGCCATCGCTCCAATTTCCTTACATATCTGATATATCATCGCATTATAAATTAGTGTAGTATATTCTTCCCCATTTTTTACTCTCTGTTCTATTTCCCTCATATCCTTAGTTCCTAAATATGCATATACTCCTCCCTCTCCGTAAAGTTTTTTCAGTAGTTCTTTCTGGGTATATTTGCCTGAAAAGCATGCTTTAACTAAGGGAATCGGGGGCACTCCTCCCGCTCTTTCAGGTGTGAATGGTGCAGATTCCATTCGATTATCATTATCCACCATCTTGCCCCGATCAAAAGCAGCTATCGAAAAACCTGCTCCCAAATGCGCAACCACACACCTCATATCTTCAAAATTTTTACCTAACCTTTCACTCAGATTACGAACAGTCGCTCGTATATTAAGAGCATGGACAAAACTAAATCGGGGAAAATCTGGACTGCCCGAGATTCGGGCTATCGGTGTCAATTCATCAACGCACACCGGATCAACTATAAAAGCATCTACTTTATAGGTTTGGGCTATCTGATAAGCTAAAGGTGCCCCTAAATTAGAAGCATGTTGATAAACAGGACGATTTAAAGAAAAATCTACTAACTCTTCATTTACTTTAATTACTCCACTGGGAACTGGAGTAAGCATCCCTCCTCTACCAGCACAAGCAACAATTTTTGCATCTGAGGGAAGATGTGAGCTTATAAATTGACGAACCAGTTTTTCTCGATAATCAAGTTGGGTGGCAACATCTTCAAATTTGGCAATAATTTTATCAGGATGGTCAATGGTTTCGGATGTAATCTCCTTTATTCCCTTATCTAAAACTTGGTATAAAGCACACTTTGTAGAAGTGGCACCAGGATTCACAGTAAAAATAATTGAAGTATAATCCATAGTAAATAAATTCTCCTATTTTTTTATTCCTCTTTTCCTAATTTACAAATAAGAAAGATTTTTTATCTAAGCATTGAGAATAAGAGTTAAATCTTATAAATCTTAATTCCCAATCTCTTTTTGTTTTCAATGGCCTTTGCCTTACACTTCATAATTGCATCCCCTGGTAATTTATGGATATATCGGGTAAACATCACAAAAACAATTATTAGTAAGCCCCATATGATTAAATCTAATTTAAGAAATTCTGGAAAAAGATGGCTATACATTTTATCATTCCTCCTTATCTTGAATTACGAGCCATTGGTGGAAGTTCGCTCGAAGTCTGAGAAGTCCATTTTGAAAATAAACTTATTACGATAAAAGTGATAAAACTTAATAGGCCGCACCATACGGCGATATGTAAATGAAAAAATGCTTGGAAATTAATTGGAATATTAAATTGATACATAGTCCCACCTATTAGGGCTACTACCATACTCCAGAAGGCTGCATTGGGATGAGCAGCTTTCCACCACAGACCGAAAGCTACACAAATCATTAAAGCGCTTCTAATGGAGTACACAAAATAAGCCTGATGTAATATTTTAGGTAAAGTCATTGCTCCAAAGGCAGAGCTTACTCCAATTATAAGAATCCACAATCTGGTCCATTTGGCTAAATATTTATCATCCGTCCCCGGATGAAGCCATCTTTGCCAAACATCCTTAGACATAATAGAAGCACAGCCAAATAATATACCGGCAACTGTAGAGACCAGAGCAGCAAAAATCCCGGCTATTCCGATACCGCCGATGATGGGATTTATATTCATTAAAGTTGCCCCCAGGGCAAGCTTCGGATTGGTCGTTAACCCGGCTGCTCGAGCGAATAAACCCATGGACCCGGTCCAAATACTTAAGGGTAAGATTAATATAGCTGCTAAAACAGGAGCAAGTCTGGCTACTTTCCAATTACGAGCACCGAAAGAGAAATTTATGGTGGCCTGGGCTGCCGGTATACCCAATACCCCTCCCAGGAAATATCCTAAAATTACCATAAATCCTAAACTAAAAGGACTCAACATATGCTCAGCATTCAGTCCTGCAGCTGAAAGTGCATTGGCTAAACCAGCAAAGCCGGCTATCCCACCGGAATTAACCATCAAGGGCACTTCACGGGTCATAACCCACCAAAAAGCCAGAGGGATACCAGTTCCAATAGTTATCATAAAGGCTACACTGGTAAAAGCAACTGACCACATTCCGGCTGCCAAGAGATAGATGGTCATCGCTATCCCGCAAATCAAGGCACTCCATCTCAAATCAAATCCGGTTACGCTGGCCACCAAAGACCCCATGGCAGTCATCTGGATTATAGTAAACATCCAATAACCCACCACATTTAAAACCGATGCTGCTTTCCAGGTTTTTATGTCGTAAAGATAATATAAATATTCAGGAACAGTAATTACATTATATTTTCGATAATAATGAGCAAAACCAAGACCAAAAAGTATTAAACCACAGGCAGAGGCAATGTGATACCAAATTACTCCCATCCCTTGGTTAAAAGCCACTTCCGCAGTTCCAATAGTACCCAATCCTCCCATATATTCAGCAGCAATAGAAACGGAGACATACATCATCCCCAAATTTCTACCAGCAACCAGGAGGTCTTCAGAACCCTTTACCTTTTTCATGGCTAATATTCCCAGGAATATTATAAAGGCAAAATAAACAATGAGTATGATTAGTTGCGTAGATATTATCATTTTTTATTCTCCCTTCCCTTATATGCTTACTACTGTAAGGATAATGCCAAAAATAAATATAAATAAATACAAAATTAAAAATGGTTTATCGGTTTGGTCAAACAATAACAGATCTCTTGTTTTTAGTTCTGGTATAGACAACTCTTCAAATGCACTATTCTTGTTACCTTTTTTCTTCATCTTTAAAACCTTCCTTTTTTTCTTTTTTTTAAATACAATCAAATCGATCTTAAATGTTTGTATGATAACCGAGTGAAGCTGATATTTTTTGGGCTGCTTCTTTTACTAAAGAAATAAGTACAGGAATCTTCTTTTTAGTAAAACGGGTAGTAGGTCCAGAAATACTTAAAGAAGCAACGACTTTCCCTTTATAATCTAAAACTGGTGCTGCTACAGAAGCAGAGCCCAAAATTCTCTCTTCAAAACTAATTGCATACCCATTCTTTCTAATTTCTTTTAAATGCTCTTTTAATTTTGTAGGGTCGGTAATAGTATTTGGGCCAAAAGGAATGAATTTTTCTTTCTGTATAATCTTGTCAATCTCTTCGTCTGGCAAGAAAGCCAATAAAGCTTTTCCTGAACCACCACAATGCAAGGGTAAGCTTTTGCCCAATTGTATGATCCGTCGAACATCATGAGGGCTTTCAATTTTTTCAATACTGACTCTTTTCCCATCTGAAAGAATATTTAAATCAACACTCTCTTCAGTTTTTTGGGCGAGTTCTTTAATAATAGGGAGAGCATAAGCCCTTATTTCCATCTGGTCTTGCACAAGATGCCCTAATTCAAATAATTTTATACCCAGGCGGTATTTCTGGGTAATTTGATTTTTTACTACTAAACTTTCGTCTTCCAAGGTCACTAAAATGCGGTGTATTGTACTCTTGTGTAAATTTAATTTTTTACTCAATTCAGTTATACTCAATTCTTTCTCTTGTGGGGTGAAAGAATTTAAAATTTGAATAGCTCGCTTTATAGATTGTATATAGTAATCTGAACGTTTTTTACTCATGGTCTCTAATTTATTCTACTTTCACATTTTGTCTCATTATACAAGACAGTGTCTTATTTTTAAATACGGTTTATTATACTACACAGGTTTAATAAAATCCTTCTTTTTTTTGAAAAAATTTTAAATTTTTTTTGGGAAATAGTCAGAAGTAGTATAATATAAGGATAAAACTGAAGATAAACGGTAACATTAACTCTCAATAGAGTAACTTAAAAGACATACTAAAAAATGAATTTTTCTATAAATAATTAATATTGGTAATAGTTATCAAGGGAAAACAATAAAAAAATAATCCTTCTACATATTTTTTCTATACACTTTTAAAAGAAATTTCCCTGGCAGCTTTAACGAGTTCTCTCTTCCATAAATCTATTTTCTCTAAAGTAAAACGTATTGTAGGACCGCTAACACTTATCGCTGTCGATACTTCACCACTTGCATCTACTATAGGTGCAGCCATACATCTTATTCCAGGAGTACATTCTTCATTATCAACAGTAAATCCTTCAATCTTTACCTTTTCTAAACATTGTCTTAATTCAGAAACATTTAAATCAGTAGAAAATTTATCTATATTAAATAGCCGATTAAATTTTTTTAATGAAAGATGTGCTAATAATACTTTCCCCAACGCTGTTTTATGCGCGGGAAACTTTTTACCTATTTCAATATTCGTTCTTAAAAGTTCATAACTATCTATTTTCGCAATATAAACTATATTCGTTCCATCTAAAACTGCTAAACTAACACTTTCTTTAGTAAAATCCCGTAAATTCTCTAAATAAGGCATTGATTTTTTTATGATATTTGATTCATCATTTGAAACTAAAAAAGCCTTATTTAGAAATTCGCTACCTAATTTATACTTTAAATTTAATGGATTTTGTTCAACGTAATTTTTATATTCCAATGTACTAAGCAACCGATAAGTTGTGCTAATACCTAAATCCAATTTCTTGTTTATCTCTGATATGCTTAATTCACATCTTGAATCAGAAAATAAATTTAAGATATTTAAGGTTTTAATGACTGACTTTATATAATAATCTTTTTTACTTATAATAAATTTCTCCTTTCTGTACTATAATTATTTTTACTAATTTCAAATAATATTTGCAGTTATTTTAAGAATAACTATAACTTTATTCTTTTTCAATAACTTTTCTTATTCTCTTTACAGCTTCTCTTAACCTATCTATAGGAAGTGTATAGGCAATTCTAATATAGCCTTCTCCCTGTTTACCAAAGGCGGAACCAGGGATAACTACCACTCTTCCTTTAGTTAATAATTCATCATATATTTCCTCTGAAGATTTTCCCGTCCTTTTTATGTTTGCAAAAGCATAAAAAGCACCTTCCGGTTTTATACAAGAAATCCCTTTTATTTTATTTAACTCTGTAACAATAAAATTTCTCCTTCTTTCATATTCAAATTTCATTTTTCCAATTATTCCTGGTGAACTACCCAGTGCAGCTATGGCAGCTTGTTGAGAAACTGAACAGGGACAACTTAAATTATATCCACTTATCTTCATCATATTTGTAATGATTTCTTTTGCGGCAACTGCATATCCAACTCGCCAACCAGTCATAGCATACCTTTTAGAGAAACTATTAATAGTTACCGTTCTTTCTCTCATTCCTGGAAAATTAGCAATACAAAAATGCTTTTTATCATCGTAAATTATCGTCTCATAAGCCTCATCAGAGATTACTATTAAATCATTTTTTATGGCTATTTTAGATATTTCTTTCAAGTCTTCTTCTCCTAAAACTGCTCCCGTAGGATTATTAGGACTATTTATAATGATTAACTTACTTTTTTTAGTAATCTTCTTTTCAATATTCTCACTCCTTATTTTGAAGCCATCTTTTTCAAATGTCGGTATAAAAACCTGAGCAGCCCCAGTTAAAAATGCTTGCGAGGGATAACTTGGATAATAAGGATCGGGTATTAAAATTTCATCCCCGGGATTAAGCAGAGTAAGCATTGTTACCATTAATGCATATTGTGCACCATGGGTAACAATAACTTCCTCATAATTAACTTCAAATTTATTTTCTTCTTTATATTTATGCGCAATAGCTTCGCGCAATTCTTTATATCCAGGAACAGGTGTATAGTGGGTAGATTTTTTTTCTTTTACTAATTCAAAGGTTCTATTTATAATCATAGGGTCAGTATCAAAGTCAGGGTCCCCAATTCCTAAATTTATTACATCATGAAACTTACTTGCCCTATCGAATATTTCTCTAATTTTGGGATAGGATATTTCTTTTGCTTTCTTAGAAAAAATATCTTTAATTTGCATCACTTTTTCCTTAATTCTCCTTATATAATTTTACTATCATCTTCAATATTGTATATAATTTATATCACATTTTTATATTTTAATTTAACCAGGTATAAAATAATTAGGTACAAACAATACGAGTGGTGGAAATAGAGTAATAAGGATTAAAGCAACTATCATAACTCCTACAAAGGAAGCGACATATTTAAGCGTTCCTTCAAGGTTAACTCCGCCTATGCGACAGGCAGCTAAAAGATCTACTCCTACAGGAGGAGTATTAGCGCCAATAGCTAGATTAACCGCAAGCATAACCCCAAAGTGGACAGGGTCCATTCCTATAGAATTAATAACGGGCATTAGAACCGGAACCACAATGATTATTATTGCTATGGTTTCCATAAACATGCCCAAAATAAGAAGCATTATATTAATAAGAAAAATGACCAAATAATAATTATTGGTTAAGGAAAAGAGTCCGTTTGCAAAATGCTGAGGAATTTGTTCTGCTGCCAGAACCCATCCAAAAATAGAGGCGGATGCAATAATGAATAAAATTGTAGCGCTTGTTTCTACAGTAGAAAGAATCATTCCCGGTAACTGATTTATCTTAATAGTTCGATAAATAAAAATACCAAGAAAAAGTGCATAAACTACTGCTGCTATTGCAGCTTCAGTTGGAGTAAAAACACCTGTAAGTATTCCTCCGATAATTATTAAGGGCATCATTAGGGATAAAAAAGCATCTTTAAACGCATATAAAATTTTTCTTAAAGAAAAAGGCTTTTCTTGTTCATCTTCTCTTTTAATAGAAAAGAAATAAGCTAAGATCATCAAAGAAAAACCAGTAATAATTCCAGGAATTATCCCTCCTAAAAAAAGTTTACCAATAGATGTTCCTGTGGTTACTCCTAGTATAACCATGACCACGCTAGGAGGTATTATTGTGGCCAGAGCCCCGGAGCACCCTAAAAGGGAGACGCTAAATTCGGGTTTGTAACCACTTTTTTTCATAGCCGGTAAGAGAATAGAACCGATAGCGACTACATCGGCAACCCCTGAACCAGATATTGCCCCAAATAACATACAGGATGAAACCATTACCATTGCCAGGCCGCCTTTGATTTTCCCTACGAAAGCATTAGCTAATTGCATAATGCGCGGCGTAATTTTTGCTTCTGCCATAAGACTTCCTGCAAAAAGAAAAAAAGGTATAGCTAAAAGAGGAAAAGAGTCGACTCCGGCTACCATGCGTTGAGCAATAAGGGTAAGAGGTATTGTTTGAGTTAGTAATATATATACTAGCGAAGATAAGCCAATAGATAAAGCAAGGGGAATATTAATCGAAATAAAAAAAAGAAGCGCTATAGTTAAAATTAACATTTTTCTTCCACCTTGCCTTTTGTTTTATTATTGTTTTCTTTAAACAACTCTATGGTATTTTTCAAGAGATAGATAATCATTAGTATCCCCCCTACCGGGACTGCAAGGTAAACTAATCCAGTAGGCATTTGAAGGGCTGCTGTTCGATTGGGCATAGTTAAAATAGTAATAATTATCCCTCCCCATACTAAAATTGAAATAAATAATAAAGATAATAAATTTGCGAAAAATTGAACCCATATTCTTTTTTGTACAGCTAACCGATTAGTCAATAATGATATACTCAGGTGAGAATGATTTTTCATTGCTATAGCTGAACCAAGAAAAGTAAGCCAGATAAGAATAAATCGGGGGATTTCCTCAGACCAATAAATAGGCTGATGCAAAAGATAACGAAAAATTATTTGAATAAAAACTGCTATAGACATACAACTAAACATAGCTACAATGATAAAATTTAGAAATTTTATCGGTAAAAATTCTTTCATATTTGTTTTTCCTTATAATTTAATTTATTTTTCTTATTTATCTTTATTTTTAAAAGAGGGCAATCTCTACAAGAAATATTAATCCCAATCCATGGTTCCTTGCTAATGACCCTCAATGAAATATTTTGTTCTGAACTAATTAGAATGGCTCTTTCAGGAGCTAACAGATATTTTTTTGTTTTAGTTTCTACTTCAACTATGCCGCTTAGAGTTAGGAATATATTTTCCCCAAAATTACAATATTTTTGGCGATCACCATTATTAATATAGTGAATTTTTATTATAGAGAGATTAAGATATCCTACATCCGTTATATAAGGCGAAAATATGGATTTTATTTTTAAATTGTTTTTATTTTGAAATTTGACTCTGGAAGCATCTTTTATTGTATTAGATTTACCATTTTTAATAATATTTTTATTCTTTTCCTTTAATAGTAAACAATTATCACAATAAGCAGCAAGAGCAATCCACGCCTCTTTACTAGTCACAACTAGAGGATGAATTTGCCAGGGAGGAACCCGAATTGCGGTTTGAGGTAATATGGTATATTTTTCATTATTAATAGTAATTTCGGCTTTTCCAGACAGGGTCAAAGTTACTTCATCCCCTGGATGTATATGATTCTGGCTTTTCGCTAGATATTGCCCTTCTATTAAAGCAAACATTAAATTATTATTACCAGTAACTAAAGGAGAAAAAATTGTTTTCCTTTTAAAATCATATATTTTTTCGGGAATAATCTTTGATAAATCTCTTATTAATATTTCTTGATTGTTCAATTTTTTCTCACCTATTAGGTCATAATAAATTTTAAGGCTACAAAATATTAAATAAGAATACCTACAATTCACCAAAAGGAGAATTATAGGTATTCTTAGATTTTTTTACTTTTTATTTCCTGTATTTATCTATTAATTCAATAAAGTCTTTTCCAAAGGTTTCTTCATATTCTGTCCATACTGCTTGGACTTTTGCAATAAATGGAGCTTTGTCTACTTCGTTAATAATCATCCCTTTTTCTGCAAGCTTTGATTTTAAATCATCCTCCGTGTCTCGAATCATTTTTCTTTGTTCATTAGCCCATTTTTTTGCAACTTCTTCAATAATTACCTTATCCTCTGGAGAAACTTTATTCCAATCTTTCTCAGAAATAACCAAGATTGCGTTTCCCCAGATATGGCCGGTCATAGATAGATACTTTTGTACCTCATAAAAATGGTTACTGTAAATAATTGCCAGGGGATTTTCCTGACCATCTACTACGCCCTGTTGCAGGGCAGAATATAGTTCAGAAAAAGGCATAGGTACAGGAAGAGCTTCTAGCGCATTAAAGGTATCTAAACGCATTTTACTAGGAGTTACTCTCAATTTTAATCCATTTAAGTCTTCTGGCGTATTAATGGATCTCGTATTATTAGTAATGTTCCGGAAACCATTTTCCCACCAGGACAATCCAACTATACCTTTTTTAGCAAGAAGATCTAATAATTTATCACCAAGTTCTCCGTCAAAAGCTCGATAAGCGTGAAAATGATCTTCCCATGCGTAAGGGAGTTCTTGTATACCCATCTTGGGTTCTAAGTCCTGGAAAGAATCGCCCCCTATCAATCCCATTTGTAAAGTACCTAATTGCAAACCTTCAACCATATCCTTTTCATTACCCAATTGCGCATTATGGTAAACTTCAATAGTAACCCGCCCTTCAGTTTTTTTGGTAACTTCTTCAGCAAACCCTGAGCTACAAATACCCCAACTATGTTCTGCGGGTAATACCTGACCTAATTTAAAAACTAACTCTTTTGCCTGTACAGATCCAATTACACTCAACACTAAAATGATAACCATGATTAGTACTGAGATTTTTGAAAGAGATAATATTTTTCTCCCTTTACTTTCTTTCAACATTTTTTCGTAAACCTCCTTTTTATTTTAGAAATGAAAAAATATTTTTACTACTTTATTTTTACTTAAAATAATTTCCTCCTTCCATATAAATATATACTAATTTCGACGTAACTTTTCAAATTCCTCTTTTTTTATTTTTTTTTTAATATTTTTATTTAACCTTAGCTATTGCCCTCTCCAACACGTCTAAAGCCTCATCTAACTGTTCATCGGTAATCTCGATTGAGACCAACATTCTAAGAAAGTTTTTATTGATTCCGGCAGTGGGAACAAATACTCCATTCTTTAAGCATTCCTGAACAATCCGGGCTGTTTCCTGAGGGGCAGGTTCTTTGGTTTTTTGGTCTTTTATTAATTCTATAGCCCTCATCGCTCCTATACCCCGTATGTCTCCGATGATGGGGTATTTATCCTTCATCTTCAGAAATCGTTCTTTTAACCTTTCACCAATTTTTAATGCCCTGTCTAAGAGATGTTCTTCTTCGATGATCTTTATTACCTCCAGTGCCGCCCGGCAGGCTAGCGGGTTACCTACGTAGGTTCCCCCGATACATCCTCCGGGGAGGGTATCGGTAATCTCTTTTTTGGAAATTACTGCAGAAAGGGGTAGACCGGCGGCTAAAGATTTAGCCAGACAGATGATGTCCGGTTCTATATCCCAATTTTCTATGGCAAAAAACTTTCCGGTTCGACCTATCCCACTTTGAATCTCATCGGTTACCAGTAACATACCGTATTTCTTGGTCAGCTTTCTTAAGTATTCTAAAAATCCCTCCTGGGGGACATTAAACCCTCCTTCTCCCTGGATAGGTTCGATTACTATAGCAGCCACCGATTCAGGGGTTACAGTGTTTCCCAGTATCTTTTCAAAATCTTCCAGGTTAGTTATAGGATGAGAGGAACAAGGGAAAGGTAGTCGGTATATCTCGGGGGCAAAGGGTCCGAAACGGTATTTATAGGGCATAGCCTTATGGGTCATGGTCATAGTTAGTAAGGTGCGGCCGTGGAAGGCGTTTTCAAAGACAATGATGGCCGGTCTTCCGGTATGGGCTCGGGCAATCTTTACCGCATTTTCTATTGCTTCTGCACCGGAGTTAAAAAAGGCGGCTGCCTTGGGAGTGTTCCCGGGGGCCAGGTTTACTAGTTTCTCGGCCAGCTCTACCAAAGATTCGTAAGGGATAGCCGTAAAATCGGTATGCAGATATTTTTCTGCCTGGTCTTTAACCGCAGCTACCACTTTTTTATGGGTATGTCCTACTGCCAGACATCCCCAACCGCCGGTAAGGTCTATGAATTGATTGCCATCTACATCAGTAACTAAGGCTCCCTCGCCATGGGCAATATAGCAGGGAGAAAGGGAGCTACCCATAGGTTTAGCTACATACTTTTCTCTCCTTTGGGCAATTTCCTGAGACTTTGGTCCGGGTAGATCGGTTTTAAGGGAAATGAATTTGGTCATACAATTAGGTCTCCTTAAACTTATTATAAAAATTATTTCTTAATTTCCTATAGTAGCTACCATTACTGCTTTTATAGTGTGCATACGATTTTCAGCTTCGTCAAAAACTACTGAATGTTTACTTCTAAATACTTCATCTGTCACTTCTATTTCCTTAAGGTATAATATTTCATTCTTGCTTGCTGAAATCCTTCAAAGTAATAAGACTTCTATTCTTCAAATTAACCTATGTAGTTGTTCTCCTTTTATATTTTCCGCATTATGGTATTATTATTCATGATGCAGAATAATATTAACTATTTTTTATATACGACATAGCTCCCAAAAATCCTTCTTTTTTTTAAAAATTTTTTTAATTTTTTTTAAAATAACATAATACGAAGGTGAAAGATGGTATAAATGACTGGTTCGCGTAGAAAGGGACCGAACGAATCCGACCTCGTTTTATTGAATTTGTTCTTTTATGTAACTATCTTTAAATACTAAAAGTTATTATTTAAATATTTATTTATTTTATTTAAAACTTAAAAGGAGAAATTGTTTCCTCTCCATATTTTGCTTTCGCTAATTTTAATCTCTCATTTTGTGTTTTTAACTCTTCGGTAAAGGCTGCGGGCATCTCAATATTTTCAAATATCTTAATCATCCTCTCCATCTTCTCCAGGTACTTTGTCACCCGTAGGGAGAACTGCTGAAGATATTCAGCTTTGGCATAATCTTTATTCAGTTCACGGACAAATAAAGTTCTTAAATCTTCGTATTTTGGTATTAGACCAACTGGAGTTTCAACGGCTTCAAATTCACTGTAAACTCTCCCTTCTGCCCAGAGAAGCCATACTCTTTTGTCCATTTTATCATTTACATATTTGCCAGCTTCATCCTTTAAAAAATAATTAGTAGCGTAGATTTTGGGAATTACCTTAAGCTCTTTAGTAAATTTTAGATGATTTTCTATATAAGTTCCCAACGGCACCGAAATAAAGTCAAGATTGGCCATCGGATTGTGTTTCCTCACCCCTCGGGTACCAAGTGTTGCGGCAGTAGTTTCAGATTCGACTGTAGCCCCCAGAAAAACACCGTGTGCCCAGGTAAGTGATTCCACTATAGGTATGGTAGTATCAGAATCTCTCCCTCCATAGAAAATAGCTTTTACCGGTACCCCATCGGGATCATTTGCCTTGGAATCAACATTTTTCAGTTCATTTAACCTTAGGGTGTATCTTGCATTCTTGTGGGAACAGGGAATTTCCTTGCCCTGTTTGTCTTTTTTTCCTTCGAACCACTCTCCTGAAAAATTGCTCCCCTTGTTTGGAATATCTTTTTTCATCCCTTCCCAGTAAGGAACTCCATTATTAATCAATAGATTAGAGAATATAACTTCTCCCGGTGAAGTCAAGGCTTGATAAATCACGGGATCGTTTTCTGAGTTTACACTATGAATAATACCAAATATACCTGACTCCATATTTGCCGCCCTTATTACTCCGTCAATTTTTTTAAGATAAGCAATATCATCACCAACTACGGTCTGGCCAGGAATCATGGCAGTGCTGGTCTTGCCACAGGCACTGGGATAAGCCCCGGTAAAATAGGTAATCCGGCCACTCGGACCATGAACACCCATTATAAACATATGCTCAGCCAGCCATCCTTCTTCGTTGGCCTTCTTGATAGCCAACCTGAAAGCCAATTTCTTTAATCCCAGAGAATTTCCGGCATACTGATTATTAACTGAATAGACTTTGTTCTCTTCCAGGTCAATGTACATTCTTCGTTTATCTATATTAGCACTGACACCGTTTTCTAATCTTCCGGCAGAGTGAAGAAAGAAAAAGAAATCGGGTGAGCCATTAAGCTTTTTAAATTCTTCATACCCTTGCCGGTAAAGAAGATCCTCACTATGTGCCACATAAGCAGAATCAGTAATCTGAAGGGCTTTCAAGGAAAATACCGAATTAGTCGGACCAAGAGAAAAAAATCTTACCAACATCTCTTTTCCGGCCATACTGCCATCAAAGAAAGAATTTATTTCTTTGAGCCCTTTATCTTTCTCTATCGAATTTACATTTATCCCCCAATCCACATCTTTAGACAACAAATATCTGGTATTGGCTTTGTCTCTGCCTTGATCATCATAACCATCAAAGTGGATGGTATGGCCTTCCATCTTTAATTTTTTTTCTTCTCCGTTATTAAGGACTAATTCCCTTACATAGGCGATATCTTCCTTTGAATCAGTTATCACGGTCACCTTCGCCGGCTTACAGAGTTGAACTGCTTCTTGAACTAACTTTGCAATATGTTGATTGTTTAATTCTTTTAATTTCTGTAAATTAAGATTGTTCACAGTTATACCCTCACTTATCTTTTAAATTAATACAAATTTATTAGATAACAATGTAAGTTTTATAAAGTTATATTTCTTTATATGCGCTTGTTTTCTATAACTCTTCAATCAAGAATATGCAAATCATTAATC
>Ga0268284_1000151_pt1 | contig 63723 bp, 58 predicted proteins | sample saktaG_14_FD_190137 | JGI IMG/M metagenome (GOLD analysis project Ga0268284, IMG submission 190137) | Saline water microbial communities from Sakinaw Lake, British Columbia, Canada - sak_2013_06_06_40m | ecosystem: Environmental > Aquatic > Non-marine Saline and Alkaline > Saline ...
ATTATGAGGTTATCGTCACTTACAAAGGGATCCAAATCAAGCTCTTTTTCTCCAGGTTCAACAATCAAAAAGACTGGAGCCTTCTGTTAACCGATAATTACAAACTGTCATTTGAAAAGGCAGTTGAGATTTACCAAATCCGTTGGAGTACTGAGGTTTTCTTTAAAGAAGCAAAGCAGTATCTGCACCTGGGAAAATGTCAATCGGAGGATTTTGACGCTCAAATAGCAGATGTCTCAATTGTTATCAGTGCTTATCTTATGCTGACCTTACGGCGGAGATTCCAGGCATATGAAGGTCTTGGAAAGATTTTTATTGATGTTCAGCATGAAATCATAGAGTTTACCCTTTGGGAGCGTATATATGGTCTATTTGTGGAATTGCAGGCAAGTGTCCTTAAAAGATGGAATGTTGATCTCGAAAAACTAATGGAAGATGTGATCATGGAAGAATCAGAACAATTATTTTTAATGGCGATATTGGAACGACAATCAGAAAACTTTAACATTAACAATTTAAAGGATGTCGCATGAAAGCCACGTCAATTAAGCATTACAGAAGTGCGAAACTTGAGTTTACTAACTGTGCCGATAAATTTAATGTTACCATTATCAATGGTAAAAGGCTAGATTGGTTTTCTTTTCATGATCGGATTAATTAAGTTCTAGTTAATAATAATTTTGGTTATGGTCTTATGTTTATCACTAATTACCTCAATAAAATAAAATCCGGCAGGCAAGTCACTAACGTTTATTTTTATATGATCAGTAGTAGAAAAATTCTCGGAAATTAATAATTTACCAATTGAGTTGTAAATGTTAATTCTTTCAATTTGATATATTTGAATATTATCTAAGGTTCTAATATAGAGCAAATTACAGACAGGGTTTGGATAAATAATCCATGGATTAAAAGATGAGATTAAATTTTCTTCATAAATTGAAACTGTGGGATTAATACTTTTTGCAAGGCAAATCAAATTTGTTACATATAAATAGCCTAAAGTATCTAGAAACATATCTCTCATAATTCCATCAGGTAATCCTTCATTAACCAGTTCAAAACTTTCACCATTGTCTAATGACCGTACGACTCCATTCGGCCAGGAACTGCTGAAATAAATCTCATTTTCACTATTAATAATAATATCAGAAACCTGAGGATTCGCCAGTAAGGTTTCCCATTCTTCTACTCCGTTTCTTAAAACATACAATCCGGATGAAGTAGTATCTGTTACCCCCCCCCAAGAGCCCGCAAACAAATCGTCAGCATCATTTAATGCCAGGGATGAAACCTGGTAATTAAACAAACCGATAAAATCCCAATTATCACCTCTGTCTACTGATTTATATACCCCTCCCATATTCTCAAAATAGGCTTTAAGACTTATATAAATGTCACCGGTGTTTGAATTAACTATATCGGAAATGTATTCACTGGTATTATCAGTAAAGAAAACTATACTCCATGTTTGTCCATTATCTGTTAAGCGTATTACAGATGCATCATCCATCCATAGACTGGCAAATATTGTGTCACCCAGACAAAGAATAGCCACAATATTTCCATACGCACCTATATCGGGAAGAACGCTTGACCAGGTTTCACCATCATCTGAAGAACGGAACAAACCTCCGATTTGGGGCGCTTGACTCGTGCCGGCGTAGATATCATTGTTATTGTTGATAGCAATAGAGTATACAATTCGATTTTCAAGCCCAAGAAGATTCCAACTATTTCCTTCGTCATCGGATCGGTAAACACCTGCTCCTGATCCAATATAAATAACCTGCTGATCATTTACCGCAATAGATAAGATAGAGGCACTGTCTGGAAAATAAAGCTGTTCCCAGAAATCCTGTGATTTAAGAGATATAACAGGGCTCAAGAGAATTAACACGAAAAGTATATGTGATTTGATATATTTCATAGAACTAGTTAGAATCTTATTAAATTAACAAGTAATAGGTTTAGTTAACTTTAATCTAATTTATTGATCCCCTTAAAATTAATAAATAAATTAATATAAATGCTGGCAATATATTTTAATGCCAAATTAATCAGCCTGAATGTGATTTGATAAATTTGAGAGAATGTTGAAAGATGGATATAAAGGGATATTTCAATGGTCCATTTGGAGAAAAATAAATCAGCTCCTGAATTCCACCCTGACAGGGTCATTGATATCGAGTCCGAGCAAACTGCCGGCGTTTCCCTGGTTGATTGCAATTTCAAGGTGGCCGGTTGAGCCAAACAATGCCACAATTTCACCGATTGGGACCTCCTGGTACGACTTGCTGATCGCATTGATGGTTTCACCCCGGAACTCAATGACAAATTTTCGCCCCTTGCTGCTTTTATCGAAAAGTTCACGGGTAATATTGGTCACTACGTTCTCATATTGGTTGATATAGATGACCACTCCCCTGATCACGTCACCGGAAACCACCGGGAGAAAATGTAGCTGTTCTTTCCATTGTGACACCGGCTCGCCAAGCTGTTCAATAGGGCGCCCGGAAGCAAGATGGACGGCCGATGCCACGAACCGGTCACGCGCCGGGATATCCTTTATACCTTTTTCATCTGAAGAAGAGATACTTATAATCTTTTCAGGAGCATGATCAAAAATGAGGGAAAAAATCCCATTGTCCGCACCGATGAAAAACTGCCCATCGTATTTTACGGCCAGGTGCGGAACTTTTTCAGTCTTTTCAGTCAGGATTGAAAGGATATGGACCGTTCCCTGCGGATAATGGGGATAACTGTTGCGGATGATGAATGAAGCCTGTTTGAGGTTGAATGGACTGATGCCGTGAGAAATATCTATTATTGAGGCAGATGGTAACAGGCTGAGTATCTTTCCTTTCACGGCTCCCAGGAAATAGTCCCGCTGGCCCCAGTCGCTTGTCAGTGTAATAATCGGCATAGAAAACGTCAGAATGTTAATAATCTCAAATCTTCACAGAAATCCTTTTAGTCATCTTCCGGTCAAAATTAAGAATTCTTCATAGACGGAGCGCAATTTTTAATACTTTTGAACTTCTTCGTACGATCGCTTGTTTAAGCATATGAACGAAAAAATCATTTCGATCGAATCATACAATCCGCTGGAGATTTACGGTGTGAACGACGCGCATCTCGAGCTCATTAAAAAACAGTTTCCTAAGCTGAAAATTGTTGCGAGGGGCGATGTGGTAAAAGTTTTCGGTGAGGAAGAAGAACTGGCCCTCTTCGAAAGGAAGTTCTCCCTTCTGCTTCTGAGTTATGAAAAATTCGGCAGGATTACGGAAAGTGACATCATGCAGATCATGCAGGGTGAAGAGGAAGAAACAAATGGTCTTATCCAGGCCCAACAAACAGATGACGTACTGGTGCATGGCCGCGATGGCCGGATTGTGAAAGCCCTGACCATCAATCAGCAAAAGCTGGTGGAAAGTTGCAGCAATAATGACCTGGTTTTTGCCATCGGTCCGGCAGGGACGGGTAAGACTTACACTGCCGTGGCATTAGCAGTCAGGGCGTTAAAAAATAAAGAGGTGCGCCGGATCATCCTGACGCGCCCTGCCGTTGAAGCCGGTGAAAACCTGGGTTTTCTGCCCGGCGATCTCAAAGATAAACTGGACCCCTATCTCCAGCCGCTATATGATGCCCTGCGCGATATGCTCCCAACACAGAAACTGCTTACTTACCTCGAAGACGGGACCATCGAAGTGGCTCCCCTTGCTTTCATGCGCGGCCGGACTTTGGACCATTCCTTCGCTATCCTCGATGAAGCACAGAATACAACATCCAACCAGCTTAAAATGTTCCTGACCCGGATGGGAAAATCTTCCAAATTCATCGTCACCGGCGATATCACTCAGATTGACCTGCCTAAAAACCAGGAATCCGGGCTGGTCCATGCGACGAAAATCCTGCAAGATATTCCGGGAATGGATTTTATTTACCTCGATCATCGCGACATCATCCGTCACCGGCTGGTGATCAAAATTATCGAGGCTTACGGTAAAGAAAGAAATAATCACTAAATCCACAGTATATGCAAAATGTCATCGTCAGAACCGACTACCAGTTCCCTGGCCAGAAAGGCGTTTACCATGGAAAGGTCCGGGACGTTTATAATATCAACAACGAATTAATGGTGATGGTGGTCACCGACCGGATTTCGGCTTTCGATGTGGTCCTTCCCAGCGGGATCCCTTACAAAGGCCAGGTGCTTAACCAGATCGCGGCTAAATTTCTCGAAGCGACCCGCGACATCGTCCCGAACTGGATGATGGCCGTGCCCGATCCGATGGTGATGGTCGGAAAGTTCTGCGAACCATTCCCGGTGGAAATGATCATCCGCGGCTATCTCACCGGCAGCTCCTGGCGCACCTATAAAAGCGGTGCCCGGTCGATCTGCGGTGTATCGATCCCTGACGGAATGCTTGAACATGAGCGCTTTCCACAACCTATCATTACGCCTACAACCAAGGCAAAAGAAGGTCATGACGAAGACATATCCCGGGAAGAGATTATCCGCCAGGGACTGATTTCGGAAGAAGATTACAAGCTACTTGAAAAATATACAAGAGAAATTTTCTGCAGGGGAACGGAAATCGCAGCCAAAATGGGTTTGATTTTAGTCGATACCAAGTATGAATTCGGCAAAGCCGACGGGCAGATCTACCTTATCGATGAGATCCATACACCTGATTCTTCAAGGTATTTTTATGCTGACGGTTATGAGGAACGCTTTGCAAAAGGCGAGCAGCAAAAACAGCTTTCCAAGGAATTTGTAAGGGAATGGCTGATGGAAAATGGTTTTCAGGGCAAAACCGGGCAAAAGGTCCCTTTCATGTCTGATGAATTCGTCGAATCCGTTTCAGAGCGTTATATCGAGCTTTTCGAAGGAATTACAGGAGAAAAATTCGTCCGCGAAGATGCCAGCAATGTGCTGGGAAGGGTTGAGCGGAATATTGAAAGGTTTTTAAAAGGGAAATAATAATTCGGTAACCCGAATTTCAATTTTCAAATTTCGAATCTCGGGTATCTTGTTTCCTTTTTCGCATATTAATCCCTTACTCCACCATACCCAGTAACTCCGTCATCTCGTCGCGTTTTACAGGATTTCCTGCCTGATCATAAATGAAGATGAGCTCGTTCATCATCCGGCGGATGATTGTTTTATTATCACAAGGGATAAAATAAGAATCTTTACGTTCCAGCTTCAACTGCTTTATAAACAGTTCGATCTCATTTTTTGTGAAAACGGCTCCTTTGTTAAAAGGATTGATATAGAATAAAACATCGCCTTCCGGGATATCCCTTGGTGTCAGCATAATTTCATCGGTATATGCCAGCACAAAGTGCCGTGGAAGATCAACGCCATATATGGGAACACGAAGGCTTTGGGAAATGGAAATGTAGATAATCCCCAGGATGAGGGGACTGCCTTTTTTCGAATCGAGAAGGTTATTGATGTAAAAATTTTCTGCCGAGTTGATATTGGTAACATTGCCGGCCAGCTTATGGATATCGAATAAGATGTGGTTAATCACCTTGACCTTTTCCAGCCCGGTCAGGTTTTGGTTTAGTTCAAGCCAGACATCCTGCGAAAATGAACCAATCTTTTTAATGATCGCATCTTCGTCCAGGTCGGGATATTGAAACCTTGTGACGAGAAGAGTTCCCCGCAGCAGATCATGATGCTCAAACTGTGACCATTCGTTCAGTTCTTTTTTCAGGTTTTCGAATTGGATGATATGGATCAGGTCTTCGATGCGGTGTTGGATGAGGGGGTCAAAAGTGTTCTCCCATAAATTCTCAAGGACAGGCACAGCCACTTTGCCATGGGCAAAGATCCGGTCATGGATAGTCTGGAAAATTTCCGCATTGGGTTCATCCAGCAGGCTGATCAGCGCATCGAGTTCCTTATTTTTTGATTTTTCTTCCATTATCCGTGAAAATCTTCTTCCGACTTCTGTATTCTGTAAACAATAAATATGCCATCAGCTAAGATAACATTCCTTTTCCGAAATAGTTCAGGAGGTCATCTTTTCCAAAACATATGAAATCAGCTTTTCTTCATTATTTTTGATTGTCCTGAGGCATTCTCCGGTAGCCCGGTTAGCCAGGATCACGCATATACTCGCAACCTGGTGGTCCAACATACTACCCAGTCCATATAAGGACGATGTTTCCATCTCGCAATTAATAATCCGGTGATCTTTGTAAGAAAATTTTGTCAGGGCGTCAAGCATACCGGGAAAAGCAGTACGAAGCCGGAGTTCACGGCCCTGTGGGCCATAAAATCCTGCACCGGTTGCCGTGATGCCGCTTATCCCTTCCGGGGCTAATTTTTGGATCAATTCTTTCGATCCCGGAATGATATAAGGAGAAGCAAGAAAAGAGGGCCAACCCGACTGACTGATAAATTCCCGGGTGAGTTCCAGGTCTGTCACTTTTTCCAGATCCTTATAAAAATGTAATGAACCATCCAGGCCCAGGCCGTGTGTTGCAAGGGAAAAAGCACCGACAGGGATATCGGGATGCAGCGTGCCGCAAGTACCGATCCTCACAATGGTCAGGGTACGGTGATGCTCAAGGGATTCTCTTTTTTTTAGGTCGATGTTAGCCAGTGCATCGAGTTCGTTCATCACGATATCCATATTGTCGGGCCCGATTCCGGTGGAGAGCGCTAACAGCCGCTTCCCGTTAAGCCACCCGATATGGCTGACAAACTCCCGGTTTTGCCTTTTAAATTCAACCCGATCAAAATGATCCGAAATCATCTCTATCCTTCCGGGGTCACCGGCCACTAAAATCAAATCAGGTAATTCTTCCGGTTTAAGCTTCAGGTGATAAATGCTGCCATTCCGGTTAATTATTAAATCCGACTCCTTCATCTCTGTGATTTTTGGGTGAATAATCCTCAAAATTAAAATTACCTGCCGAACTATCTAATTCCTTAATGATATTAATTTTGTACCATGATATCAGAAATCATCAGCATCGGCGATGAGCTCCTTGTCGGACAGGTCGTAAACACCAATGCCACCAGGATGGCGCAGCATTTGCAAGAAATCGGGATCCCGGTCAGACAGATATCCGCCATCTCTGATGACGCGGCAGAAATAACCAGAGCGCTCGATGTGGCGTTTGCCCGTGCAGACGTGATCCTGGTCACAGGCGGACTGGGCCCGACTAAAGATGACATCACCAAACACACTTTGTGCTCCTATTTTGGTACAGAGTTGGTTTTCCATCAGCCTTCCTACGAAAACATCAGGAAGTTCTTTGCCAGCCGTGGGATGGAAGTGACCGGATTGAACCGTAAACAGGCTGAAGTACCGGCCAATTGCACCCCGTTGATCAACCACAACGGCACGGCCCCGGGAATGTGGTTCGAAAAAGAAGGAAAGATCCTTGTCTCCCTTCCCGGTGTACCCTTCGAAATGGAAGCCATGATGGAAGAATACATCCTTCCACGCCTCGCCAGCCAGGATAATCAGCGGGTCGTGGCCCATAAAACCATTCTTACACAAGGGATCGGTGAATCATACCTTTCCGAAATGATCAAAGACTGGGAAGAGAACCTCCCTTCAAACATGAAGCTGGCTTATCTGCCACAGCCCGGTCTGGTCAGGCTCAGGTTAACAGCTTACGGGGAGACAAAAGAGAAAACTCTGCAGGAGATTGAGAACCAGGTTGAGTCACTTCAAAAACTGATCCCTGATCTGATTTTCGGCTATGGCAACGATACGATGGAGCAGATTGTAGGCCGCTTGCTGAGAGAAAAACACCTGAGTCTAAGCACCGCTGAAAGTTGCACCGGCGGCTACCTGGCGCATATGATCACTAGTGTTCCCGGCGCATCGGAGTATTTTCAGGGTGCTGTAATCTCCTATTCCAACGAGGTCAAGCACACTTTCCTGGGGGTCTCGGAAGAATCGCTGAAGCAATTTGGGGCAGTAAGTGAGCAGGTAGTTAAAGAAATGGCCCAAGGCGCCCGGCAACGATTTAATACCGATTTCGCGCTGTCAATCAGCGGCATTGCAGGGCCTGATGGAGGCACAATCGAAAAACCTGTCGGCACGGTATGGATCGCCGTCGCCTCCAAAACCGGCATCCTAGCTAAGAAATTCATGTTCGGCGAGCACCGTGGCCGGAATATCCTGCGTGCAGCGATGGCAGGGCTGAACTTATTGAGGATTGCTTTGCTGAAATAGTTGGACAATTGGACAGTTGGCAGTTGGACAATCGAGGAATTAACAAACAATTTAACAATCGAACACTTGAACACTACTAAATCCCTTCACATTAGCATCATCCTCATCTTGTTTATCTTAACCTCATGCTCCCGCTTATGAAAACACTCACAACAGTCCCCGACGTCGATATCAATAAATATTCCGGTAAATGGTACGAGATCGCCCGGCTTCCAAACTCCTTTGAAAAAGGTCTTGTTTGCGTCACAGCCGAGTATGGGCTGAGGGATGACGGAAAGATCAGTGTTATCAATGCCGGACAAAAAGAAAATAATATCGGCAAGGTTAAATCTATCCGGGGAAAAGCCTGGGTTCCCGATAAAAATGAGCCGGGCCGGCTGAAAGTGCAGTTTTTCTGGCCCTTTGCGGGCGGGTATTACATCTTTCATCTTGACCAGGAAAATTATCAGTATGCATTGGTAGGCAATCCATCCAGGAAATTTCTCTGGATATTGTCCCGTAAACCATATATTGACGATTCACTTTATCAGGAGCTTTCAGAAATTGCCAGGAAAAACGAATTTGCGGTTGAAAAGCTTAATAAAGTGAGACAGGATTGTGATTAGCCGGCGGTCAGCGGTCAGCGGTCAACGGAAACCGGAACCAGAAACCAGAAACTTGAAACTTGAAACCAGAAACCAGAAACAATCGATCAATTGAACCACGATAAATCCATACAGGAACGAATAATCCTAGATCGTTTCAAAAAGCATTATCCGGAATTCCCCAAAGGAAGGATAATAAAATCCGAATCACCTGACTTTATGCTGATGACAGGTTCGAGGAATACGATCGGCATTGAACTAACTGCCCTGCCATCTTCAAGTTATAACCTCAGTAAAGAAAATTATAACGATTTTATTTCGGATATGGCGCATTCCATTTCAAAGAAGGAAAAAAAGCTTAAAATCTACCTGAAAAAGGAGGCAGAAGCTTACTGGCTGATCATTTTTGCTGATTCAATTGAATTAAATGGTTTTAATTTTAACGGGCATTTTGATAAAAGGATTTTAAGCAATGGTTTTGACAGGGTATTCCTGTTTGAACTGTTCGAGGGGCAGGTTTGGCAAATTCAGGCTTAGCTGTACTAATCAGATTCATAACTTTTATGTCCACATTGGAATACAATTGAATTTAGGAGGCTGAATCAAAAGTTGGTTTTGATATATGAACCACAAAGGAACACAAAGGATTTAATAAAATAATCTGTGTAAATCTGCGTTTATCTGCGAGAAACATTTTAAAGGTTCCCGCGGATTTACGCTGATCAGGCCGCAGATGTGCGCAGATTTTCTTCTTGCGCTTTGGTGAAAACCCTTTGTGCGTCTTAGTGGTTTATAAAAAGAATTTTGAGAAAACTTCTATTACCACAGCTTCACGGAAAAGGATGAAACTTCAATAATGAGCAAGGAAATGGATTTTTTCCCATAATAAAAAACTTTTGTTTTATTCAAAAAAAATACCGTTCTTTGCACTCCATTTTTGAAAAGTAACCGATAAAACTTTGAGCCATGGCACGAGTTTGTGAAATCACCGGGAAAAAGCCAATAAAAGGAAATCATGTTTCCCATTCCAACCATAAAACCCTCAGGAGATTCTTCCCTAATCTTCAGACTAAAAGGTTTTTCATCCCTGAAGAAGATAAATGGGTCACCCTGAAAGTTTCTACGGAAGCTATCCGGACCATCAATAAAAAAGGCATCACAGCCTGCCTGAAGGAAGCACGGGGAAAAGGTTTTACAACGAAATAAGGCCTAACAGCCACCTATATAAAAAATGCTGTCACCCCCGCAGGTCGACAGCATTTTTTATTAGCCTTGCCGCTGTGAGCAGTTATAATAAATTCCTGCTGAGTCCGTTTAAAAGTTATCATTAATTTTACTGCTATCATCAAAATCTGAAAAGAAGAGTCCTGCACGAGGCATGAAAATACACCCGGTCATAGGTCTAACATTATTCCTGCTGATGCCATTATTGATGGAAGCACAGAAGGATCATCAACACAACCAGGAATATTATAAAAACCTTGTCCAGTTCACCGGTGCCGTTGTTACCGGCGACAGCCTGCACCCGGTGGCCTTTACCCATATCATCGACCATAATACAAATTTCGGGACAATCAGCGATTATTACGGGTACTTTTCATTCGTGGCCCGTAAAGGCGATTCGATCACATTTTCGGCAATCGGTTTTAAAAAAGGATCTTTTATCATTCCTGATACCATCCATAATAACCGGTATACCATGTTCCAGGTAATGGCCACCGACACCATCTACCTGAATGAAACGGTGATCTACCCCTGGCCAACTAAAGAACAGTTTAAAGAGGCCTTCCTCAGCCTCGATATTCCTGACGACGACCTCGAGATCGCCCGCAAGAACCTTGAAAGGTATGAACTGGCCGTCCGGGCCGAAGCTATGCCCATGGATGGAAGCATGAATTACCGTAACTATATCGATCAGACTGTCAGTAAATTATATTATGCCGGCCAGACCCAGCCGATCAGTTTACTAAACCCATTTGCCTGGGCGCAATTTGTTAAAGCCTGGCAGGATGGGAAATTTAAGCGGAAAGACCATTAACCCCTGTGAAAAAGCCGAAATGAAGATATACAAATTCCTCATCCTGTTTTTTTTACTGAGCATTGCCTCCCCTGCCCTGTTTTCGCAGGAAAATGCCGTGCTGAGCGGTAATGTAAGAGATCAGGACAACAAACCATTGGAATTGGTTAATGTGGCTATTCTTGGAAGTACGACCGGCTGCGTGACCGACCAGGGAGGCAACTATGTACTCATCATTCCGGCAAAACAGGAGATTACCATCGGCTTTTCCTTCATCGGTTATGATTCAAAGAGGTTCCGGATCAATTTGCAGCCTGGTGACAGAAGGGAACTGAATGTCGTCTTGCTGATGAAATACACCGAATTGAAAAGTGTTGAAATCAAAGATAAACAGGTCAGAAGTTACAATTATGTCCGCCTGGACCCAAAAGAAGCCAAGATGATCCCAACCCTCAGCGGGGGGATTGAAGCCATGCTGAAGACCTTACCGGGCGTGAATTCTGCTAACGAGTTAAGTTCACAATATTCCGTCAGGGGTGGAAATTTTGATGAAAACCTGGTCTATGTCAATGGCATTGAAATATACAGGCCCTTCCTGATCCGGTCAGGTCAGCAGGAAGGGCTGAGTTTTGTCAACTCCACGCTGGTTTCAGGGATCGTATTCTCTGCAGGCGGCTGGGATGCCAAATATGGAGACAAAATGTCGTCGGTGTTGGATATTACCTATCGTAAGCCTGATTCTGCTGCGGCTTCAGTTCAGCTTAGCCTGCTCGGGGCCCAGGGGCACGTGGAAGGGCTGACAAAAAATAAAAAACTGACTTTCCTCGCAGGTGTCAGGTACAAGACCAATCAATACATCCTGAAAGGGCTTGAGACCAAAGGGAATTACAAGCCTAACTTTATAGATATCCAGGGGGTGCTGACCTATGACCTGAATGATAAGATCCAGCTTTCCGCCCTTGGCTATTATTCCCGGAATTCTTACCTGCTCATCCCGGAAAGCCGGCAGACCAATTTTGGCACTATCAAAGAAGCCTACCGGCTCAACATTTATTTCGACGGACAGGAAGTCGACCGCTATCGCATGTACCTTGGGGCTTTTTCAATAGACTATAAACCTAATCCCAGGCTGATGCTAAGATTTAATGTTTCGGGTTTCAATACAAGCGAGAGTGAAACATTCGATGTCCGCGGCCAGTATTGGATCGGCAAACTTGAAAACGATTTCGGTGATGAAGAGTTCGGCAATGTAACGGAAGTGCAGGGAGTGGGAACTTTTATGGACCATGCCCGTAATTATCTTGATGCAGGGGTGATCAGCACCGAACACAAAGGAAGCTATATCAGGAAAAAGAGCTTCTTAAACTGGGGCCTTAAATACCAGCATGAAAATGTCGAAGACCATCTCAGTGAATGGGAACTGATCGATTCAGCCGGGTATTCCATACCCGATCCGCCGGTTATCATCGGGGGAATAACTGACCCTAAACAACCGCTGGAATTGAAGTACGCCGTCAGGACGAATGTGAGCCTGTCTACTAATCGTTTGATGGGATACCTGCAAAACACATGGGATCTGCTCGGAGATGGCCGGGATCTCAGCATAACGGCCGGGTTGCGTTTCCATTACTGGGATTATAATGGCCAGTTCCTGCTCAGCCCGCGGGTTTCCATTGCTTATAAACCAATGTGGCAAAGGGATGTGGTCTTCCGCTTTTCAGCCGGCTATTATTACCAGCCACCCTTTTACAAGGAATTGAGAGACCTTGAAGGAAAGCTGAACCCTGACATCAGAGCGCAGAAATCCATCCATTTTGTTGCCGGGTTGGATATAAACTTCCTTGCATGGAGCCGGCCTTTTAAATTTACGACAGAAGCCTATTATAAATACCTTGATGACCTGATCCCCTATATTGTCGATAATGTCAGGATCCGTTACCTGGCTGAAAATATTGCCCATGGTTATGCCACCGGTATCGATCTTAAAATCAACGGGGAATTTATCAAAGGGACCGAATCATGGGCAAGCCTGTCTTTCCTGAAGACCGAAGAAGATATTGAAAATGATTTTTATTACACTTATTATAACGAAAGCGGAGAGAAGATCATTCCTGGTTATACGCCTGACCAGACACCGGTCGATAGCATACGCACGGAACCCGGCTACATTCCCCGGCCATCCGACCAACGGGTCAGTTTTGCCCTTTTCTTCCAGGATTATCTCCCGCTGATCCCCACTTTCAAAGCCCATCTGACCTTGATTTTTGGCACCGGCCTGCCTTTCGGCGCACCCGATTCACCTTTATACGAACATACCTTGCGCTTCCCGCCTTATCGCCGTGTCGACATTGGATTTTCCAAGTTGCTTGTCGGGGAAAAAACGAAATTCAAAGAAAAGAATCCCCTTCGCTATATCGATAATGCCTGGATCAGCTTCGAAGTATTTAACCTGTTCCAGATCAGCAACACGGTTTCTTACATCTGGGTGAAGGATATTAACAACAGGGAATACGCTGTCCCAAATTACCTCACTCCCAGGCAGGTTAACCTTAAACTGATCGTTGAATTTTAATCATCCCCAAATTATTTAACAGACTTTTAACAAAAAAGGAATTGACTTCTGAACATTTTCATATTACTTTTGTTTCATAGAATGATGCTAAATTTATTACCCGTTTATTTTATTATCATTCTTAAAACTACTGTAGAAGAAATGTATACTAAGATTCTTTTGGTAAAATGATCTTTCATAGATACAGTTGTTTGAGTCTCTTCAAATAACTCTTTTGGTTTGGTTAATAATCGGCAAACAGGTCACGCGCCCGCGTGACCTTTTGCTTTTTATAGAAGTACCAAAGGATTATCCCGTTAAAAAGAAATAATGGACTTCCCGATAATATTCACAGCTTCCAGGACCTGATCTTCATTAATAACCAATGGCGGGGCAAATCTGATAATGTGTTCGTGGGTCGGTTTGGCCAGCAGCCCATTCTCAGCCATTTTCAAGCATACATCCCAGGCTGTTTTGCCGTTTTTCGGTTCAACCACGATGGCATTCAGCAGACCTTTACCCCGGACCAGCCGGATCATATCCGACTTGATGTTCTTTAATTCTTCCCTGAAGATCATACCCAGGCGGGCTGCATTGTCCGCCAGTTTTTCGTCACGGATCACTTCAAGGGCCGTAATGGCCACGCGGGCCGCAACCGGGTTTCCCCCGAAGGTCGAGCCGTGCTGTCCCGGTTTAATGCACATCATGATCTCATTATCAGCCAATACGGCCGAAACCGGGTAAACACCTCCCGAGAGGGCTTTCCCTAATATGAGCATATCCGGCCGGACCTGTTCATGATCGCAGGCAAGAAGTTTGCCGGTCCGGGCAATACCGGTCTGAACCTCATCGGCAATAAATAGCACATTCTTAGCCTTGCATAATCCGTATGCTTTGGCGAGGTAACCTTCGTCAGGAACAAAAACTCCTGCCTCGCCCTGGATAGGCTCAACCAGGAAACCTGCAATATTGGGCTCCTCCAAAGCCTCAGCCAGGGCACCTAAATCATTATAAGGTATGGTCACAAACCCAGGAGTATAAGGCCCAAACCCACCCCGGGCATCAGGATCGGTCGACATGGAAATGATGGTGATGGTCCTTCCGTGAAAATTACCCTCACAAACGATGATTTTAGCTTTATGTTCAGGGATGCCTTTCTTATCATAAGCCCATTTGCGGCAAAGCTTAAGGGCTGTTTCAACTGCCTCAGCGCCCGTATTCATCGGTAAAACTTTATCATAACCAAAAAATCCGGTCACGAACTTTTCATACAAACCAAGGACATCACAATAAAATGCACGGGATGTCAGGGTGAGCGTCCGGGCCTGATCAATCATGGTCTGTACAATCCGGGGGTGGCAATGACCCTGGTTCACAGCCGAATAAGCCGAAAGAAAGTCAAAATATTTCTTTCCTTCCACATCCCATACATAAACACCTTCTCCTCTCGCCAATACAACAGGCAACGGGTGGTAATTATGCGCACCATACCTATCTTCCAGCTCCATAGCTTTTTTAGAGGTCATCACATCGATCATTGTCATAAACGAGAATATTAATTTGAAACTTGAAATTTGAAATTTGTTTTGCAAAGTTAGGATTTTAGGGAGGAACAAAAAAATCCGTAGTAAAATATATGTTAAATGCTTTCAGAAAAAATGCCGGAAAGGAAGCAGCAACCATTCAATAAACTTTTGGAAACGCGGCCGGTGAAGCCATATTTCAAAATTAAACGGTTCACTTTGGCTGATTGTCTCCTCAATATGGCGGCTCAATTGCCGGATAATAGTTTCTTCCCAGCCAACCAGCACAATTTCATGCATATAGCGGAAGGAACGGTAATCAAAATTCGGAGATCCGATAGCGAATATTTCATTATCAACCAGCATAGCTTTGGAATGGAGATTTGCCGGCAGGTAGTAACAAAACTTCAATCCTTCCTGGTGCAAAGGGCCAAGATAATGGTTACGAAGGATATCTATCAGCATCACATCAGAATGCCTGGGCACGATCACGGTCACGTCAACACCCCGTTTACAGGCATCCATCAGTGCTTTCCGCAGAAAATGGCCGGGCAGGAAATAGGGGGTTTCGATGAGTATCTGCCGGTCGGCATTCTTTATCATCTGAAGGAATTTCCTGCTGATCCTTTTTTTTGCGATAGAGGGCACATCCCTGACAATTTCATAATCCCCGTGCCGGATTAACCTGATGTAAGAATTCTTTTCGAAGAAGTACTTGTTATAAAGTTTGAAATCCAGGTTAAAGACTTTCTTGAAAGAAACCGCCAGATCACCTTCCAGGCGAAGCATCAATTCCCTCCACGAGAGGCTGTAGGCAGTAATATTGGCCGAACCGATCCAACTGACCACATCATCGATAACCAATATCTTTCGATGATTCCTACGGTGATTTTTAGTGAAGAAATCAACAACAAACTTGATTTTGGTGAAAAAACGGACTTCTCCTCCCACGTCTATTAGCTTCTGAAAATAAGTTTCTGCCACGGCCGCCCCCCAGGAATCGATGAGCAGTTTCACCTCTACCCCTTCTTTTGCCTTGCGGGTCAACGCTTCCCTGAATCGGTCACCGATTTCATCATTGTAAAATTTATACACCTCGAAGTAAATATATTTCCTGGCCCTGGAAATATCTTCGAGCATAGTATCATAGTACTGCGCTGGGATATTGAATAACCGGTATGGTAATCCAGCTAAATCCATTGCTTGCTTTTTACAAAGATATGGATAATAAGCTCGCAGTTCGCAGTTCCCAGTTCCCAGTTCGCAGTTCCCTGTTCCCTGTTCGCAGTTCGTATCGATGGCTTGCAATTTAAAATCCGGATTGCTTTCGGAAGAACTTCGGAGAAGTTCCATATTTTTAGAAATGACGGCATTACGATAAAATTTTCCCTTCCCTTGATAATACAGGTTTTCCAATCCAATAATGATATGGGAGGGGTTTCGCCCTTGTGTTTCGTGCATCGAGTTTTATGAAAATCGTCAATGACTTTGCTTTTCCTTGCAACAATCATTATCTTTATCCGGTCATTATTACATTATAATTTTAAACAAATGATGGACAAACATAATCATCCATCTAACATGAAAAAGACATTCATTATTACTTTATCGTTGCTGGTTTCAACTAGTATTTCACTTTATTCACAATACACATTTCAAAAAACAATATCAAATCCGGACGATCAGATAATTAACCAGGTAATTGAAAATGATGCAGGTGGATTTGTTATGGTAGGGCGCATATATCACAGTGAGACAGGTAGACCAGGCGGTTACATTCTCAAAATTGATAGCACAGGAAATTTATTAAAGGAAGAAATAATTCAACCAATTGACACTAATTCTTATATTTTTTATAACGTTCATTTTTTTAATAACCATTACTATATATTGGGCTCTCAAATGATTATCTATCCCGACACATCGAAGTTATGGTATTTGCAATTAAACTCGGACCTTGAAATTGAAAATGAGAAGGTGCTAAGTATTCCTGCCAAAAGATGGTTTTCATATATGAACTCGATAATTGATTCTGACAGCAACTTTGTTATAACAGGATATTCATCTAGACTAGATACAAATCATATTGGGGAACCGTTCAATAATTATGATGTTTTTTTCTATAAGTTGAATTTAAATGGCGATTCACTTACATCACATTTTTACACTTCAGATGTTCCAATAGATTTTTCATTCGATATAATAGAAAGTCATGACAGTTCAAAATATTATGCCTTTGTTAGTCATTTCACAGAAGTTTTTGGGACTTCAGGTCAAAGACTTATACTTGATAAGAATTTGGATAGCCTGAATATTGATTCGATTCCATTGCGAGTATTTGATTCTTATTCACCAATTTACCTAAATCAAAACGAAATATTAATATGTGGAAAACGAGGAGCAGAACCTCCAAATGATTATGCATTAAATGTTCTTACAATAACAGAAACAGGATCTTTAATTGATTACGGGACATTTAAAAAAAATCCTTTCAGAGATCACCCTTCGATGTTTCAGGGAGTTAGTAAATATGATAATAACATATACGTTGGGGGGACATCCAATTTTGACTATTACAATCCTTTTTTTAGTACGTTAGATTCGTGGTTCCATTTAATAAAAATCAATCCCGACATCACTCCAATATGGGAAAACTGGTACGGAGGAGATGCTTATTATTTTTTATACAGCATTCTGGCTACAAGCGATAGCGGTTGTTTAATGGTTGGAAACCGATATGACTACGAAACGCAAGACATGGAAAGAGACATCTATGTGGTAAAAGTGAATAGCGAAGGTCTTATTGTCTGGACCCAGGAAATACAACCAGAAAAACCCTTGTTCACTATATTTCCGAACCCGGGCGAGAACCTGATTAATATTAGAATAACTAAAGGTGAATATGATTTTGAATTAATTAACCTTAATGGACAAGTTCTGATAAAACAACAGGTAAAAAGCCCGGTAAATACAATAAATACTGAATCGCTAATATCTGGCGTGTACTTTTATAGAATTATTGACCACAAAAACAATATCATTCAAACAGGAAAGTGGATCAGGAAATAACAGGTAAACATTTCTTGACAACATTCTGACAACCTCATGACCACTTTACGACTACCTTATGACAACTTCCTGACCTTTATTTTGCTTTCCAACAAAGGCAGGTTATCTTTGTAAAATAAATCTCCTTCATTATGATAAGGTCCATGACAGGATTCGGTAAAAGCCAGGTTGATCTTCCCGGCAGAATTATCACGGTAGAGATCAGGTCGCTGAACAATAAACAACTCGACTTGAGCTTCAGGGCCCCGTCTGTTTACCGTGAAAAGGAGATGGCTACCAGGTCGCTGATAGCGCAGCGGTTGGAACGGGGTAAAGTGGATGTCAACATTAACGTTGAATCAAAGAATGACCAGCTGGTAATGTCGATCAATAAAAATATAGCCCTGCAATATTTTGAACAGTTGAAAGACCTGGCTGCTTCTATTCCAGAAAACCAGCACAGTGACCTTTTATCAATACTTGTCCGTATGCCGGATGTACTGAAATCCGAAAAGGAAGAATTTTCGGAAGAAGAGTGGGTTCTGATCAGCCAGGCACTCTCAGCAGCCATTGATGAGGTGGATAAATTCCGCATAGCTGAAGGGACGATTTTACAAAAGGATTTTGTTTTCCGTATTGAACGTATTCTTGCTTTACTCAATGATATTGATCCCCTTGAAAGTGTAAGAATAGCAAATATCAAAACTAAATTCGAAATGCGCCTGGAAGAAATCAGCCAGGATAAATCCTACGACCGGAACCGGCTCGAGCAGGAGCTGATCTATTATTTTGAGAAGCTGGATATCACTGAGGAAAAGATCAGGCTTCAAAAGCATTGCGAATATTTTATCCTGACCCTGCCTGAGTTGGAATCTCCAGGTAAAAAGCTTGGGTTCATTACCCAGGAAATAGGAAGGGAAATCAATACATTGGGATCTAAAGCGAATGAGGCCCAGATACAAATGATCGTGGTTCAGATGAAGGACGAACTGGAAAAGATCAAAGAACAACTGGCCAACATACTTTGAGGTGAAAGGTAAATTTATCATCGTCAGCGCTCCCTCAGGGGCAGGAAAAACATCGATCGTCAGGCGCCTCCTGGAGGCTGGCCTTAATCTGGAATTTTCCGTTTCATCCGCCAGCCGCCCACCACGGGTAAATGAAATAAATGGTAAAGATTACTTCTTCATATCCATTGAAGAGTTCAGGAATAAGATCAGGAATGGCGAATTGCTCGAATGGCAGGAGGTATATGCGGATCAATACTACGGAACACTAAAATCAGAAGTCGAAAGGATCTGGAAGAACGGTCACCATGTGCTCTTCGACCTGGATGTGCAAGGCGGTATAAACCTGAAGAACCTGTATCCTGATATCTCCCTGGCCTTATTTATCATGCCACCATCGCTGGAAGAACTGGAAAAACGCCTGAGGCTGAGATCAACAGAGAACGAGGAAAGTCTACAAAAGCGATTGGAAAAAGCCGGTTACGAAATGACTTTCTCAGGAAAATTCGATAAAATCATAATAAATGATAATCTCGAAAAAGCGACCAGTGAAGCTATCCGGAATATCAGCCTATTTCTGAAATCATGACCGACTCGCCAAAAATAAAAAAAGTGGGGCTCTTTTTCGGGTCTTTCAATCCCATTCATACCGGTCATATGATCATTGCCGGTTATATGCTCGGGTTTACCGATCTGGATGATGTCTGGATGGTAATTTCACCGCATAATCCGCTAAAGGAGAAGAAAACCCTGCTGGCCGACCATCACCGGTATGCGATGGTACAGATCGCCGTTGAAGATAACCCCAGGCTTCGTGCCTGCAACATGGAGTTTAAGATGCCACAGCCTTCCTACACCATCGATACGATGGTCAGGCTGGAAGAAAAACATCCCGATCACCAGTTCGTGCTGATCGCAGGGACCGATATCTTCCCGACTTTTCATAAATGGAAGAATTACGCGACACTTCTTGAAAATTACAAATTCTACATTTACCGGCGCCCCGGTTTTGATGCAGGACCTTATGCCTCACATCCCCATGTTGTCATCTTTGATGCTCCGCTGATGGAGATCTCGTCCAGTTTTATCCGCCAGGCTGTTATTGATGGAAGAGACATCCGCTATTTCGTTCCCGATAAGGTTTATGAATATATAATTGAGATGCATTTCTATGAGAAATAAGCAAGTTTTATTGGTTTTATTCCTTATCCCGGGAATTTTGCTGATTAGTTGTGCCCGTCAGGGTTCGCCTTCCGGCGGCCCAAAAGACATTACCCCCCCGGAGGTCAGGTCTGCATTCCCTCCTGACCGTTCGGTTTCTTTTAATGCAAAGAAAATCACGATCTCTTTTGATGAATTCATCCAGCTCAAGAATCCGGCAAAAGAGATCTTTATTTCACCACCAATGAGAACCCGGCCGAAATTCAAAACTATTGGAAAGAATATCACGGTGGAATTTATGGAGGAACTGAAGCCGAACTCAACTTATACGATCAATTTTGGAAATTCGATCATCGATTATACCGAGAATAATCCCCTTACAAATTTTGAGTATGTATTTTCCACCGGGGACCATATCGATTCTTTATCCATAAGCGGAATAGTCATTAATGCTTTCAACCATCAGCCTGAAGTTGAAATTATCGCAATGGTTTATACAGATGAGAATGATACGATTCCGCTGGATTCGCTTCCCTTGAAAATTCCGCCAAGAAGCGCATCTAAAACGACGGAAGACGGCTCATTCAGAATAAACAACCTTGCACAAGGTCAGTATAAGCTTGTTGCATTGCAGGATTTAAATAACAATTACATATTTGACCTCCCGAACGAACGCTTTGCTTTCCTGGACAGCCTGATAACGATAGCACCCCCCGAACCAATCATTGATACTGCCGTATCCACTGATAACGACACAATTTTACCACCAGCTTTCCAGATCGTTCCGAAAGAATCATTTACACTTTACTTATTTGAAGAAATAGATTCCACTCAAAGATTGCTGAGCAAGAAACTGTTTGGCAGCAGTTTGCTACAGTATATTTTCCGTATGCCGGTGGATTCTGTTGAGATCTCCCCGGTAGATTTTCAACCTGCCCGTCCTGATTGGTATATACCGGAATTTAACAAAACGAAAGATACCTTGAATTTCTGGCTGAGGTCCGGCCTTCCGGATACGATCAGGGTGAGAGTCAGCGCCGGTGATTCCCTGGTTGATACAACAAGGTTTTTTCCCGGCAGAACATCTCCGGCCCGGCCCGGAAAGCGAAGAGAATCAGCAAAGGAAGGATTGAAGGTCAATTCAAGCGCTTTGACAGGCCTTTTAGACCTTAACAAGCATTTCAGTCTTTTCTTTGCCAGCCCGATCCAGTATTTTGACCCCGGCAAACTCACCCTCTATACTTCGACTGATACCCTTGTTCCATTGTTTTCCTTTTCCGATTCGCTCCGGAGAAAAGGTGATTTGTCATATAAATGGCTCGAAAAGGAAGCTTATAAATTACTGATTGAAGATTCTGCATTCTGCGATTTGAGCGGATTATGTAACGACAGCATTACTATCGTATTTAAAGTAAGGGCATTGGAAGATTATGGCATTTTAATGATGGATATTGCATTACCTGAAAAATCAGGTCAGTACATCCTTCAGCTGTTGGATGACAAAGAAAATGTAATGCAGGAAAAAACCTTGACCAATACAGGCATAAATCGGTTCGAATACCTGAAGCCAGGAAATTATATGCTAAAAGTTATTTTTGATGCCAATTCGAACGGGAAATGGAATACGGGGAAATATAACAAGAATTTATTGCCGGAGCGTGTGGAATACTATATGCCTCCGCTCAGCATAAGGGCAAATTGGGATCTGCAGGAAGAATGGAAGTTGCAATAATCTGATTATTCGTCATTGCAACGGTTCAGGCAATCAACTATTTCGGTAAGTACCTTATTTTTAATTGAATAAAAAATCTTTTTGCCATCACGCCGGGATGCAAGCACTCCTTTATTTTTCAGGATATTAAGATGGTGAGAGGCTGCAGCCTGCTCAATCTTCAGTTTTTTGTAAATATCCGTAACGCTCATTTGATTGCCGTCATGCAATAATTCAATGATAGCAATCCGCATCGGATGGGCCATGGCTCTTAGCTTACTGGCAGCCTGTTCGAGCTTTTCAATCTGTATCTGAACTTTTCCCATATTTATAAATTTTTTGCTAAAATATAAAATTACATTCCAGCTTTATAAATATATATATATATTTTATGTTATTTATATCTATTCTAAAAAAACAGGCGTGAATTTAAAGCTTCCTCCGTCAAAAAGACCTTTGTCGCTAAGTTTAAGTTCAGGGATCACCAAAAGGGCCATAAATGAAAGTGTCATAAATGGTGCCCTGAGTTTAGTCCCTAATGACCGTGCTTTCTGATCAATCTGTTCATATTTTGCAGCGATTTCAAAACCATCGGCTTCTGACATGAGCCCGGCGACAGGAAGCGGCAGGTGATAAATATTTTCTCCATCGACACAACAGATCCCGCCTTTTGAATCCACAAGGGTATTGACAGCTTTCGCGATATCTTCATCCTTCACGCCAACTGCAATGATATTATGGCTGTCATGGGCAACCGTGGAAGCAATAGCTCCCCTCTTCAGGCCGAAGCTCCTGATGAATGCCACAACAGGTGGTACCGGCTTATAACGGTTCAGAACAGTAATTTTAAGAATATCGCTTTCGGGATCGCTGACCACATTATTATTTTCGACTTTTGTAACCTCCGTTAACTCATGGGTAATTAACTGCCCTTCCAGGGCCTCAATGACCCTTATCTTTTTCCCAAGTGGTTTAACAGCAAGCTCTTCCGCCGATATCCGGCGGGCTTCAAAACGGTTAACCGGATTTTCGCTTACAGACCGGATGAGGCTTTTCCCATTATCTGCCACGAGCATTCCATCGATATAGGTCTTTAAAACATTGAAAATTCCGGGATCATCAATAACGATAAAATCCGCAGGATCACCGGGTTGCAAAAGGCCGGTGCCAAGGTTATAATGTTTTTTGGGATTCAGGGTACAGGCTTTGATGACTGATATGGGATCATAGCCTTTTAAAATTGCCCTACGGGCGATGTCATTAATATGCCTGCGCAATAAATCATCGGGATGCCGGTCATCGGAGCAGAACATGACCTGGTCAGGGAAAGCATCCAACAACGGGGCTAGGGTATCAAAATTCCGGGCAGCGCTGCCTTCCCGGATCAGGATGTTCATGCCAAATTTTGCCTTCTCTATTCCTTCCTCAAGTGTAAAACACTCATGATCGGTCGAAATGCCTGCCTGGATATACTTGCGTGCTTCCTCGCCCATAAGGCCCGGAGCATGGCCATCGACCGGCTTTCCATATTTCCTGGCCAGGGCCAGCTTGGCCATCACGTTTACATCTCCCATTAAAACTCCGGGAAAATTCATCATTTCCGACAGGTAACCGATCTCATCCATCTGCAGCAACTCATCAATTTCATCAACTCCCAGGCTTGCCCCGGCCGTTTCAAATGGAGTGGCCGGCACACAGGAAGAGGCGCCAAAGTAAAATTTGAACGGGACTTTTTTCCCGTTTGCGATCATAAACCTGATCCCTTCCACACCAAGCACATTGGCTATTTCATGCGGATCAGAAACCGTGGCCACTGTTCCGTGGATTACAGCTAAACGGGCGAATTCCGAAGGAATGAGCATTGAACTCTCAATGTGGATATGGGCATCAATCAATCCCGGAAGAATGTATACCGATTCTTTCACCGGCTCTTCCTTCACAGTAGTGATCTTTCCATCACTAACCTGCACTGTCCCGGGAAATATCCGGCCACTGACCACATCAATTATCCTTCCCTGAACAGAAAAAGAATTTTCTTTCATAGTTAATTGGTTATAGGTACAAAGTTAGGACTTTTTATTGATAATCTTATTGGCAAGCTGTCCGCAGGCTGCATCTATATCTTTGCCGCGGCTTCGCCTGATGTTGACAACCAGGTTTTTACGATCGAGGAAATCTTTAAAAGCTTCCGTCCGCTCCTGTCCGGAGTCTTCATAAGGTACATTCTCCACCGGATTGTACTGGATCAGGTTGATCTTGACGGGGAAGTTTTTGCAGAATTCAGCCAATGCCCTGGCATCGGCCATTGTATCATTGAAACCCCTGAGCATCACATATTCAAGGGTTATACGGGTGTGGGTCTGCTCATGAAAGTATTTCACTGCTTCGATCAGGTCCTCAAGGGTATTCCGCAAGTTATAAGGGATGATCTGGTTACGTTTTTCATTAACGGCAGAATGTAAAGAAAGGGCCAGGTTAAACCTGACTTTGTCTTTTCCAAGCTGCCGGATCATCGGGGCGATACCGACAGTTGAAACGGTAATCCGCTGGGGTGACATCGCCAGGCTGTCTTCCGCGGTAATTTTTGCAACAGATTGCAGTACATTATGATAATTCAGCATTGGTTCACCCATTCCCATATAGACGATATGGCTGAGTGCCTGGCCATACTCCCGGCGGGCAGTCTCACCAATAATGGCAACCTGGTCGAATATTTCATCGAAATTGAGGTTCCTGATATAGCGGATCATTCCGGTAGCACAGAATTTACAGGCCAGGTTGCAGCCGACCTGCGAGGAAATGCAGGCCGTCATCCTGGTACCTGAAGGGATCAGCACGCCTTCGATAATATGCTCGTCGAAGAGCTTAAACGACATTTTGATGGTCCCATCCTCACTCTTCTGGGTAGTATTGATTTCCAGTGCATTGATGGTATAATGCTGTTTAAGCAAATCCCTTGTTTTAAGAGAGATATCAGTCATCTGGTCGAAAGAGCGGGCTGTTTTCTTCCATAGCCAGTCGTAAACCTGCCGGGCCCGAAAGCGTTCCCCTCCTTGTTCCCTGAAAAATTTTTCCAACTCGGCCAGGGTTTGGGTTCTTATATTAATAATGTCTTTGTTCAATCTTTATCATTTTTAAAAACCGGGATCAGATCCAGTTCGTGTTGCTGAAAATACTTTCGGGTTTGTTTAAAATCTTCAGAGATACCTAATAAAAATCCACCGCCGCCGGATCCGCAGAGTTTCATTTTAAAATCACTGCGTTGAAGGCCTGATTCCCAGATGGCTTTCATATTTGAGGGGATCATTTCAGGAAGAAATTCAAATTGAAAAGTTGATAAATCAGCCAGGTGACTGAAGAATGGTTCCATTTCGCCTTTCAACAATGTTTCAATACAACCATTATTCGCCGGGATAAACACCTCCCTCACGCGTTTTATAAATTTCTCTTCCTTACATCTTGCAAAAAACAGATTGACCAAAGGGCCTGTTTTACCAAGGGTACCGGAATCGACGAGAAAAATGGCGCTATTGGCACCAAATTTATCCCTGGGAATACCCACTGTTTCTATCTGAAGTTTATTTCTGATCAGCAGCGGGTGGCGGATGTAACAGAGTAATGGGTCGAGACCGGAGCTGACACCGTGAAAGTAAGATTCCATCCGCGAAAAAACTTCTTTCAGATCTGATATTTCCGTCCCGGTCAATATCTTCCTGTTTTTGACGCCCTGTAAAACATACTGGTCATAAACCGCGGCCACAAGGGCACCTGAACTGCCTATGCCATAGCCCTGCGGGATATTTGATTCGAAGTAAAGGCCTTTATTGATATCATTTTCAAACCATTCCAGATCAAGTTTAAACCTGGAACCTGATCCATTTTGCAAATCTTTTAAATACTGCAGATAATCCCTCAGGTGCTTGTTTGACTCAACTGCCAGTTCATACTTTGTATATTGCTCCTGGTTGACGAATCTAAGCTCACCGGTAAAATGGGCGTAAGGTATGGTAAGTCCCATCGAATCGCAGATAACACTGTATTCGCCGAACAACATGATCTTCGCGTAAAATACCTCACCCTTCATTTTCCAAATTTCAAGTTTCAAGTTTCATGTTTCAGAATTTAATTTCTCCGGACCACTACCAATCCCGTCATCTATCCATTTTTCATCTTCGCAGTAATTCACCAATTCTTCATTGATCCATTTCCGAACGGCCAGGTTATGTAGTGCCGGATATAGCATGTGGACATTAGGGCCTGCATCCAGGGTAAAGCAAACAGGGATCTTCGTTTCTTTTCTGAACATCCGTATGGCATTAACAATATTCAGGGTGTTAGGTTCAATAAGCAGATAAGACTGATATGAAGACATCATCAGGGCATGCAGGTTTAAGGCTTCAGATTCAGTTATCCTGATGAACCCGTCAAAATCCCCGGAGCGGAGAGCTTTTGAAAGATCCAGCATATTGGTCATAGCCATTTCATAACGTGGTCCGGCGAAGGGATGGCCCTCCATCAGGGAATGTCCTGCCCGGCTGCTTACCTCTTTTTCCTTACTGCTGACCACCAGGATCGCATCTTTCATGCCTTTGAATACCGGGTTCACCTCATAAGGCACCGGGATAGCGAATTCATCGGATGTCCCGGTAAGTTTTGGTACATATCCCCAAATCACATATCCTCCGTAAACCGACCGGCAGGCACTTCCGGATGCCAGCCGGGAAAGTCGGGAGGCTTCCTGCAGGAACGGTTGCTGCGGTATGGATATCCCGCTAAAGCGGGATAGAAAGTCAGTTGCGCAGAGTCCCAGCGCACTCATACTTGAAGCCGAGGATGCGATACCTGTTGAATGGGGAAATGTGTTGGAACTGGAAATTCTGAAAGTGAATTCATTCAAAAATGGATATTCTGTAAATAAAGACTGGAGGTAAAGGGCAATTTTTTTCTCAAAATTCTCTTGTTTCCTGCCTTCAAATAAGAATTCAAGCCATGGAACGCTTGCTTTTTCATCCTTCGGCCAGAATTCCAAAGTCATCTCAGTATAAGCCCTGCTCAGGGTCATGCTCAATGAAGGGTTTGCAGGTATCTGGACCTTTTTCTTCCCCCAATATTTGACCAGGGCGATGTTTGAAGGGCTTCGCCAGGATATTTTACCAGATTTAAATTCGCTATGTTCTATCATTCTATAACCAGGAAATGAAGGTACATAATATTCAATTTTTATTTTTGAATTTTCAATATATAATCTCATCCCATGTGAAAATAACCGTCATACCTTTTCCGGCAAAATATTTCCTTACTTCTTCCTGATTCATTTCAGTCACTGCCATCACGAAATCGCCACCCCAGGCCCCGAGCGATTTTATTTCTCCGTTGAAATCCGGAAAGGTTTCCTGTTTTACAACTGGCAGGCCAATGGCAGCAGAAATCGTCTCTTCATGCAAACGCATGACCGATAAAAAATCTTCGAAATCAGCTGCATTAACTAAGGCATCGGTCAGGTTTGATACTTTGAGGATTATTTGATCATCCTTGAATGGCTGTGCCATGAATTTCCTGACACTTTCCTGGGAATCCTGTTTCCGCCCTAAATAAATAAAAAATAAATGATCAGCGAAAGCAGGTTTGAAGTACACTTCATGAATTTCGTGGTGCTTATCCTTCAGTTGATATATTATTGGTTGGCTTGCCCTGGCGCAAAAAACGTCGTACCCGGAACCCTGGAATGAGCTCCGGTATAAAGCATAAGGATCGACATCCAGCCAGTAAGCAAGGTTTGAAACCAGGGAAGAACTGCTTCCAAGGCCCCAGCGGATGTCGAAATTAATGTTGTTGCGGATAGAGAAACCCTGAGAGGTCAACCCAAGTTCTGGCTGTAGCTTCCCTCCCTCTTTCAATAAATCACGGATGAAAAAAGCCGTTTTTTGATCGGAAGAATCAAGGATTGTCATATCCTTCAAGCGGAGCCGGGCCGTAAACCAAATTTTATCCAGGACGTACGTTTCCCATTCCAGAATTCCAGGTCGAGAAATTTCATGTACAAGCATCCGCTGACCGAATTTCAACGGCACGGCCAATGCTTTTGCGCCATACAGCACAAAATATTCACCGGAAAGAAGAAATTTGCCCTTTGAATAAAACTCTCCGCTTCTCAATTGTCAGCTTTTTACACCCAGGATATGAGACCTGTGGTTATTGATGAAGTCGGTGACTGATTTGAACGACACCTTGTGGTTTATAAAATATTCGACTGCTTTTTGTTTTTCTTCCTGCGTGGCGGCATAAAAATTAAGAATATTGAAGAGGTGCATTTTCATGTGGCCCACCTGGATTCCTTTGGTTACAAGCGATTTAACAGCCCCGAAATTATTAGACAGGCCGGCAGAAGCAGCGATCATCATCAATTCCCTTGCACTCGGGTTACCGAGCATTTCGAGGGAGAATCTGGCCATGGGATGAAGCGATGTCAACCCGCCAACTGTTCCCATGGCAAGCGGGACTTTAAGTTCATAATGAAAAATGTCGCCTTCGAGCGCAAGATCAGTAAGACTTTGATACTTACCACTCCTGCAGGCATAAGTATGGGCGCCTGCCTCGATAGCCCTGAAATCGTTACCGGTAGCCAGTGCAAGGGCATCAATCCCGTTGAAAATCCCTTTATTATGGGTGGCGGCGCGATATTCATCGACTTTGGCAATCTCGATGGCTTTCTGGAATTTCCAGGCAAATTTCTCCGGGCTCATTTCACTATCATTGGGCAGCAGCTCTTTAATATCGCACTCGACATATGCCCTGACCAGGCAATCCGGTGTATAGTTCGATAATATAGACATGATGATCTCGCAATCTTTTTCCTCTTCCTCAAACCGGGGACTTTTCACCAGGAATTCTTTCAGCAGACGTGCAAACTCTTCCAGGACCGAATTGATGAAATTGGCACCCATCGAATCGACTGTCTCAAAAGATACCTTGAGCTGGTAATAATCCTCGATTTCTTCATTCATTTTAATTAACAGAATATCAAGGATACCTCCTCCCCTGCCTTCCATATTTGAAGTTATACCTTTAGTGCCGGCCAGCAGGGCGCGTTTCAGCTCAGGCATGGCTTTTTCCAGTTTATCAGGGTTACCTTTCCACAGAAAATGCACCTGCCCTATCTTTTCCGTTGAGATCACTTCAGCATGGAACCCGCCGCGCTCGGCCCAGAATTTAGCGCTGCTCGAGGCGGCAGCTATGACCGAGCTTTCCTCGATGACCATGGGGACCATATAGTTCTTGCCATTGATGAGGAAGTTCGGTGCAATCCCAAATGGAAAGTAAAAATTGGATAAGGTGTTTTCGCTGAATTCATCGAACAGGGTTTGCTTTTGCGGGTCCCGGTGCCAATATGATTTAAGTTCCCGCAGGACCTTTTCGGGGTGATCAAAAAAGCTGGCGACAAGCTTGAGTTTCTCCTCCTTGTTCATCTTGGAGAAACCGTTGATGATACCATTAATGTTCATCTGTCAGAATCCTTAATTACAAAATAGGCACGGGCAAGTTTAATCCCTTCTATCTGGTATTCCACGAATTTTTTTAATTCCTCATAAGATTGACTGGCATATTTCAGGAATCCCGATGCTTGCCCATATATTGCAGGTAATTTACAGCGATTGATGAGATAATACCCGTCAAGAAAAGAGCGGATACCTCCGGAAATAATGATTTGCCGGCACCTGACCGTCGTATTATTATCATCCAGTATTTCATTGATCAGATCTGTCATTTCAAAAGCATCATGGCCGATCCGGCTGACTGGTTCATAATATTGCTGTTTAAACTCGTCGGAACGAAGCAATTCCACTTTTGCAAAATTTGTCCCACCGAAAGCGGCCATTTCAATGGCTTCAAGCGGAAGTTCCAGTAATGCCCGCAGGCTCTCCGGCCCCATTCCCTGTCCCACTTCTTTTACTATGACCGGGTGGCTGGTCATTTCCAGGTACGACCTGATCGTATCAATGGGTGGCTGACTGAACAGGTTACCTTCAGGCTGCAACCATTCCTGAAGCGGGTTGACATGAATGATGAGGCCGTCAGCCCTGAGTTTTTCTATTAACTGGTCAACAGGGGAAATATCATCTTTTAGAACCATTTCTTCCAGTTGTGCAATCCCAAGATTGGCATAGAATGGAAGATCATTTCCAATCGTATCCCTTATATCGAAATCGGAAAAATGATCATCACTTTCCAGCAACGGGCGACAGGAACCAAGACCCATACCCAGGCCAAACTCCCGGCATACCTGCGCCAGGTTGCGGTTAATCTGACCGGCAAGACGGGTTCCGCCGGTCATGCTTGATACCCATATTGGCGCCCTCAACATCTTGCCCAGGAATTTAAATGGAACCAGGCCGGTAACCGGATGTTTAGCCATCAGGGGTTCATAGAAAAACCTTCTGTCGATCTCTTCCATTCCGGTTTTCGCCTGGAAAGCAAGGTTGATATGGTCTTTTTTCCGGTCAGTCATTTTATTCCATTAAATTACATTTTTCATGGATACAAGCTATCATTTACCATTCTTCATCCTTGATTTCCTGACCAGGTTTCATTTTCTCCTTCAATGATTTAATCAATTCATCCCTCACAAAAGAATCGATCTGCTCAAGGTAACTTTTCCATTTCACATTATAATCCGGAGCACTTTTATCAAGCCATTTTTCGACCGGGTAGCGGGAAACCTGTTTCAGAATAAAATTGTCGACAACAACACGGTAACGGTTTTCTTTAAATTCGATCTTCGCATTATACAGGATCATCCCGGCATCCTGTCTGTTCCCGAGGTCATCATAATCATAAACCTTGAACTGTTGCTGAATTTTGATGATGCCGGTCGATTGGTCCCTCACTTTAGCGGCATCCCATGGGTTTGCATAGAATGTATGAAGCCATGAGGAGCAGCGGTTAAATAATGTATCTTTTGTGCCTTCTTCATTGATCACTTCTTTATAAGAAATCAATCCGGTAACCTCATCTACCGGCATATTCAGTGAAGCATCTTCCTGGGCTGAGGCAGTTAACAGGCCAAAAGCGGTTATCAATATGGAAAGTATTGCTTTCATGGTTGATAATTTTCTTATCATGACAAAAATACGAAATATTAAAGGAAAGTAGCATGGATTTTACCAGACAGGTTCAGGCATAAAAAAAGGCCGCCTTTCGTGGGCAGCCTTTAGAATAAAACGGGGTCTATTAATACATTCCGTCATGCATTCCACCACCGCCCATTGGCATTTTGGGCTCTTTATCCTCCTTTGAATCAGCGAGGAGACATTCGGTAGTGAGCAACATGCCGGCAATTGATGCAGCATTTTCCAGGGCGACGCGGGCAACTTTCGTCGGATCGATCACGCCGGATTCGAATAGATTTTCATATTTCTCCGTACGGGCATTGAAACCGAAGTCACCTTTGCCTTCCCTGACCCGCTGGACAACCACCGAGCCTTCCAGGCCGGCATTGGCAACGATCTGGCGCAGGGGTTCCTCGAGCGAACGGCGGATGATGGCCACACCGGTGGTCTGGTCTTCATTCTCACCTTTCAGCTTAGCAATAGAGTCAATGGCACGCAGGTAAGCGACACCGCCACCTGGGATGATGCCTTCTTCAATAGCGGCCCGGGTTGCATTCAGCGCGTCAACAAAACGGTCTTTTCTTTCCTTCATTTCAACTTCACTGGCCGCACCGACATAGATAACTGCCACACCGCCGGCCAGCTTAGCCAGCCGTTCCTGCAGCTTTTCCTTGTCATAATCCGATGTGGTGTTATCGATCTGAATTTTGATCTGTTTAACCCGTGAATTGATATTCTCTTTCTTTCCCTTTCCTCCGACGATCGTCGTATTTTCCTTATCGACGGTGATCTTCTCTGCCTGTCCAAGATATTCGAGGCTGGCATCTTCGAGTTTATAGCCTTTTTCTTCAGAGATAACCGTACCACCGGTCAGGATGGCGATATCTTCGAGCATTTCTTTCCTTCTGTCGCCAAAACCAGGAGCTTTCACGGCAACGACTTTCAGGGCGCCCCTGATCTTATTTACGACGAGGGTAGCCAGCGCTTCGCTTTCCACATCTTCGGCGATGAGGACAAGCGGACGGCCGGTCTGTGCGGCTTTTTCCAAAATCGGCAGAAGATCTTTCATAATGGATATCTTCTTGTCGTGGATCAGGATATAGGGGTTCTCGTAAACAGATTCCATTTTTTCGGTATCTGTTACAAAATAAGGTGAAATATAACCGCGGTCAAATTGCATGCCTTCCACCACCTCAACATAGGTTTCCATGCTTTTAGCCTCTTCGATGGTGATCACGCCTTCTTTCTTCACCTTAGACATAGCTTCAGCGATCAGTTTGCCAATGGTGCTGTCATTATTGGCTGAAATAGATGCAACCTGCTCGATCTTCTCAAAGCTGTCGCCAATCTGCCTGGTTTGGGCTTTCAATGATTCGATAACTTTAACTACTGCTATTTCAATTCCTCTCTTGATTTCCATCGGGTTTGCACCGGCGGTGACATTTTTCAGTCCCGTGATGAAAATAGCCTGGGCCAGCACAGTAGCGGTGGTCGTCCCGTCACCGGCGAGATCACTGGTTTTGGAAGCAACTTCTTTCACCATCTGGGCTCCCATATTTTCGGCGTTATCCTTCAATTCAATTTCTTTGGCTACTGTTACGCCGTCTTTGGTGATAACGGGCGAGCCGAAAGACTTCTGAATAATTACGTTACGACCTTTTGGCCCGAGGGTTATTTTTACTGCATTGGAAAGTTCATCGACACCTTTTTTCAGTTTTTCTCTTGCGGCCAGGTCGAATATGATATCTTTTGCCATGTTTTAAGATTTTTAAGGTTTATGATTTAAAATAATTTTTTTAAACAATTGCTACAATATCAGATTCACGCATAATGAGGTAATTTTTACCTTCATAGGTGAATTCTGTACCTGCATATTTAGCATACAGGACCTGGTCATTTACTTTAACGGTAATAGGCTCATCTTTCTTTCCCGGTCCAACAGCTACAACAGTTCCACGCTGGGGTTTCTCCTTGGCCGTATCCGGAATAATAATACCGCCTGCTGATTTTTCTTCAGCAACGGCCGGTTCAATAATTACCCGATCTGATAAAGGTTTGATACTGATCTTTGTCATATTTATAAATTTTTAAAGTTTGATAATTTTTTCCACCTTGTGCAGTCATAATTTATGCCAAAGCGGATATGAAAAAGAAATGTCAGAATCTTATGACATTCTGACATTTCAATGTTTTAACAGAAAATCTTCAAAATATTACTGCTGTTCCGGAGGAACCTGATCAGATGGCACCGGCTGCATATTTTCTATTTTATCACGAAGTTCGGTATCCTGTGTGCTGCCAACAGTTGTATTTCTTGGGATTACCAGGATTGAAATCAGGCAAAGTGCAAAAAGGGCGATCGCCAGCGACCATGTCGTTTTTTCAAGAAAATCAGCAGTTTTCCGCACACCCATAATCTGACCGGTAGAGCCAAAATTGGCAGCCAGGCCACCCCCTTTGGAATTCTGTACCAGGACAACCAGGATCAGCAAAATACAGACGATCAAAATCAAAACGGAAACTAAAATATATAAACCCATTTTATTAAATTTTTAATGTTCTTTTCTCAATTTTTCAATTTGGGTTGCAAAGTAACTACTTTTTTGGGGATTTTTCAACATAAGTTGCTGATAAATTTTAATTGCCTTTTCTTTTTTACCCTGGGCAGCAATTAACCTGGCCAGGGTTTCACTCAGGACACCGTCATTTTCTTCAATGCTTCTTCTTGCCGATTCTTCAGGACTGTAAAAAGTTACACGGCCATCTGACTGGCTTTGTTTCTGCAGGAGGAACTCTTCCAGCAGTTCATCTTTTGGCAATGGGCGTAAAGAAAATTTCTTATCCTGATCAGGAAAATCTTCCGTTTGAAGATCTGTCTCGCCAACAATGGCTTTTTTTTCTTCGATGAGTTCCCTGAGACGTGATTTATTGAGTTCGATTTCATTAAGGCTTGTCTTGATCTGCTCCTCCAGTATCCTGAGGTGGGCATCCACCTGTACTTTTTCAGATGATGGTGGCAATGATTCTTGTTTTTCAGAAGCCAGTCCGGGCAGATTTTCGGGTTCTTCAAGGATGCCAAGCCATTCCCTGAGGCGTTGCCGGTCAGCAGCAAAAGCGGCAACCCTGCGAAGTTCAACTTCAAAGCGGTAATCCTGCAACCGCCTTAAATTCAAAAGGTGGAGCAATCTGGCCGTCTGGAAATAAGGATAATCGAGGGCTAATTGCTGCAAATCAGGGAGACTATCTGAATTGAGCGAGGCCGGATCATTCATCCATTGATAAAACTGCTGCCGGTTCATGGTTAAAAACTTTTCATATTACCAATTAACCACTGCTTTATTGAATATATCATCGACCAGGGCTTCATTGATCAGGCTGATCAACTGGTCTTTTACAGCTGAAAGATCCTGGTTGCTCGGATAATCCTCAAATCGTGTAAAAGGTGTTTCAAAATCCTTAGTGGGGTCGAGTAAATTAGTGTACTTCACTTTTACCGTTACACTCAATCTGTTCAGTGCAGCTGTTTCATTCCCTTGTATGGCAACTGGCCGGGTGGAAAATTCAGTGATCGCACCCTCAAGCTGAAGGTCCCCTCCTTCACTGATAAAATCAAGGCTGGTCTGGGAAAGAAACCTGTCGCGTAAGGCATCGGTAAGACTCTGGCTCAATGAAGGTTCAATATATTGGGCATTATTGACGAAATAAACAATGGTAATGGTTTTGGCTTCAGGAGGAATTGATGCACCGGTAAAAGAATATACGCCACAACCAGCCAGGGACAACCCAACAAGCATTGTGAATAAGTATGCTGTTCTTTTCCAAAATCTTCCGGGAACCGGTAGTTTGGTATAATGATTAAAGTGAGCCGATAAATGAATGTTACCTGATGTCATATTCTTTAATCTTCCGGTAAAGGGTTCTTTCAGAAATACCGAGTTCCCTGGCCGCATTTTTTCTTTTTCCGTTGTATTTTTCAAGTGCTTTATAGATCATGTCGATCTCTTTTTTCTCAAGAGAAAGTGATTCTTCTATCACTTCAGAATCCTGGACCGGATCCTCAAAGTCGTCAGGAAAATCTTTTTTTATCGTGATGGCTTTCTCCGCAGGGCGTAGGCTCACCTGCATATTTTCGGTATGGTCAAAAAGGTGGGCATTAGTTTCAGCCAGACGTATGGAACTCTTTTCATCCTGCAGGATATCAGCTACAATCTTCTTGAGATCATGAATATCTTTCTTCATATCGAATAAGACTTTGTAAAGGAGATCCCTTTCAGTGTAAGCTGATTCTTTTATTTCACCCTGGTAAAGGACCGGTAATTCGCTGAACGATCCTTCAGGGAGATATGGCCTGAGGTTATCCGTCGAAATTTTCCGGTTTCTTTCGATAATGGAGATTTGTTCGGTAATATTCTTCAATTGCCTGACATTTCCCGGCCAGCGGTAATTTTCGAGCATCAGTTTAGCCTCATCAGCCAGCTCTATAACAGGCATGCGGTATTTCTCGGCAAAGTCGGCGGCGAATTTGCGAAACAGCAGGTAGATATCATCTTTTCTCTCCCTTAAAGGCGGGACGATAATAGGGACACTGCTTAAGCGGTAATAAAGGTCCTCCCGGAATTTCCCCTGACGTATGGCTCCTTCGACATTAACATTGGTGGCAGCGACAAGCCGGACATTGGTTTTTAAAACTTTAGAGGACCCGACTTTCAGGAATTCACCTGATTCCAGGACCCGCAAGAGCCTGACCTGCGTGGATAGAGGAAGTTCGGCCACTTCGTCAAGGAAAATGGTTCCGCCGTTAACCTCTTCAAAATACCCTTTTCGTGCTTCCAGGGCTCCTGTAAAAGACCCTTTCTCATGGCCGAAGAGTTCACTGTCGATAGTACCTTCCGGGATAGCGCCGCAATTGACAGCGATATATGGGCCGTGTTTCCTGGCGCTAAGCTGATGAATGATCTGTGGGAATACTTCTTTGCCGGTCCCGCTTTCACCGGTAATCAAAACAGTAAGGTCGGTAGGTGCAACCTGGCGGGCAATATCGATAGCTCTCATTAAAAGAGAGGAATTTCCGATAATCCCGAATCGTTGCTTAATTGCCTGGACTTCCATGTCAATTAAATCAAAATTTACAGAAGCACAAAAATACTATGAAATTTTGACATAATAACGCGGTGATTAATACAGGACAAATTGTCAGGGCATCTGTCTATTTTCCCTTCTGCACTTCCTTCTTGATCCGTTGAATATGACCCCTGCCAAGCGCTTTCACCTCGCAGCCCAGCTCAAAATACCTGCGTATATTATCATCACTGAGAATCCCAAAACAATCAATCACGGCAATAGGATTCCCGGCCCACTTCACGATCTCGTCAGGCGAGAGGTTGAGGTAAGGCTCATGAGGAACGGCCAGTATCAGTGCATCGACCCCTTTCAGGGATTTTTTCAGGTCTTTTTGCACCCTGATTTCGGTCAGGTGATCCTGGTTGCGGAAAAACCGTTTCCAGGACAGTCCCGGGGCGGGGTAAGTATCCTGTATCTCCAACTCATACCAGTGATCGACAAATGGATCGTGCACACTTATTTCGGCTCCCATTTCGACGAGTTTCCGGACAATGATTTCAGATCCGCTGTAACGTGTATCTCCAACATCCTGGCGGTAACTGGCACCGCAAACCAACACCTGCGATCCGGCTATATATCGTGATAAATTACGGAGTGCATCACGGGTCAGTTCAGCTACATGAAGCGACCGGGTATCATTGATATCGATAGCTGTCGGAGTGATCTGAAATATGTCGTCTCCATCTTCAAATCCAAGGATATGGCGATATGCCCAATAGCCCAGGCCGCCGTCTTTAGGCAGGCAGTACCCGCCGATACCGGGGCCGGGGAATATCATGTTGCTATGGGTAGGCCGCATTTTGATCGCTTTGATCACTTTGATCAGGTCAACACCGTTCCGCTCGGCAAACAGGCTCCATTCGTTCAGGTAGGCTAAGATTGCAGCCCTGTATGAATTTTCGACGATCTTGGTGGTTTCCGATTCAATCGGCCGGTCCATTACAGTCAGTGGAAAGTCTTTGGTATTCAATACTTCGTGAAGAAATGTCTCTACCCGGTCGCGGGCTTCCTTATCACATCCCGAGCAAACCCGCCAAAAATCACGGATACTGGAGACATATTCTTTACCCGGCATGACCCTTTCAAAACTATGTGCCAGCAAAGGAGTTTTTTTCAATCCGCGCCGTGTAAATTCCTTTTTGAGTATTGGCCATGCCACGAATTCTGTGGTTCCGGGAGCTACGGTCGTTTCGATCAGCACAAGACAGTGCTCGGGGATCTTTTCTCCAATGGTCTTCAGTGTGGCTTCCAGTGCTGCCATATCGGCCTCGCCATCCCGCATATCGCCCAGGGAGTTCTTTATGTAATCACATTGAACGTCGACGATGACACAGTCGGCCAGCCTCAGCGCTTCACTGTTATAAGTTGCCGTCAACGTATTGGTTTTTTTCACACACCGGTTGATCAGGATTTCTACTTCCGGATCTTCCGCTTTCACCGGTGACACGCCCATATTCAGCATAGGGATTTTCCAAAAGCTGCGTGTACTGGGGCGTTGGCATCCAATCACAAATTTTGAGGAATTGCCTTTTTTATCCCTGGTATCAGCAACAATAGCCGCCATCACTGCGCCCACGAAACCTACGCCCATTACTACCACAACCTCCTTTCCTTCTTTTCTGGCTTTTTTTGCCAGTTTTTCCAGGCGGTCAAATTCCTTATCATAGTCCTCCGCTATAGGAAGCGGGAATTTTTTCCCGTTCGGGCTGAAAGAGAAAAGCACGTCCTTTGATTTGGTCATTTTTAAAATTTTTTAAGAATGAATAAGTTTATTAACGGATGGAAGCATGGAATTTATCCTGAAAAGCGCGCAGGATTTTTCCCATCGTTTTCTCAATGATATGGTCGGTGAGGGTCTTTTCATCATCCCTCAGCAAAAAGCTAATGGCATAAGACTTCTTTCCCGGTCCGATCTTTTCACCCTGGTAAACATCGAAAAGGCTAACACCCCTTAGAATATGCTTTTCTGCCTGGTAAGCAGCCTGCTCAAGATCCTCGTAATTGACCGACATATCGAGCACTAAGGCAAGGTCCCTGCGAACTTCGGGTAATTTTGCAACCTCGTTGTATGTAACCTTATTTTCAGATAACAACCTGATAATTTTTTCCCAGTCAAAATCAGCATACAAGACCTCCTGCTTCAGGTCAAAGCGTTTCAATTCCTTTTTCTTAAGCTGGCCAAACTTTAGCATTGTAATTTGGCGATAAGTATAAGCTGTTCCTTCCTCAAATAAATCATCCGTAAAATTAGATTTCCCGATTTCTTCAGCATTAAATCCTAACCTGACCAGGATGGCATGCACAGAAGCCTTAAGGTCAAAAAAATCAGCTTTTGAATCTTTTGTCCGCCAGCTTTCCGGTTCCCGTTTTCCGGTAATCCAGATGGCAAGATGTTCGTGTTCATCATATGGGTCAAGGGATTGGTCTGCATTCTTTTTTTCAGGATAAATCCTGTAGGTTCGGCCAAATTCATACAATTTAAGGTCAGAAGTTTTCCAGTTCTGATTATAGGCTATGGTTTCCAGTCCGCCGAACAGCAAAGTCTGTCGCATCACGTTGAAATCGTTGCTCAGGGGATTAAGCAGTTTAACGCTGTTTCCGGCATCCAGCCAGGAGCTTTCTTCTGCATACCTGGCGCGTGTCAACGAATTGTTCATAATCTCATTAAAGCCCCGGCTGCTAAGTAAATCCGATATGAGGTTGCGGATCTTTTCAGGGTCCGGCTTGTTGGAAAATGAAAGTGAAGACCGCAGTTGGCCGGTCATTTCGATAAAATCATACCCGTAGATGCGCAGGATCTCTTCAATGACATCTGCTTCACGTGTTACATCGGTTTTAAAGGTTGGAACAATAAGTGAAAGAGCTTCCGCCGATTCCTGTTCTATTTTGATACCAAGGTCGGAAAGGATTGACCTGATGATTTCATGCCCGATCTCTTTCCCGATCAGGCGGTTAATATTCTTCCATTTAACAGATATTTTAGCCGGTTCAACAGGGACCGGATAACTATCAATGATTTCAGAAGATATTTTTCCTCCTGCCAGTTCCCGGATCAGCAGGGCAGCCCTTTTCAGGGCATGGACCGTGATATTCGGGTCGGAGCCACGCTCAAAGCGGAAGGAGGAATCGGTTTGCAGGCCATGATAGCGCGAAGTTTTCCGTATGCCGCGGGGATTGAAGTGAGCACTTTCCAGGAAGATGTTCGTTGTTGAATCTGTAACGCCGGAAACCGCACCACCAAATACCCCGGCAATGCACATGCCATCTTCGGCATTACAGATCATCAGATCCTCATGGCTGAGTTTTCTTTCCACCCCGTCGAGGGTAATAAAAGACTCATCCTGCCTGGCTTTGCGGACGATTACTTTTGCGCCTTTTATTTCATCTGCATCGAAAGCATGGAGTGGCTGGCCAAGCTCCATCATGACGAAATTGGTCACATCGACGATATTATTGATGGGCCGGATACCGGCTGCATTCAGAAGATTCTTCAGCCAGACCGGTGAATCGCCGATTTTTACACTTGATATGGTCACACCGCTGTATCGCGGGCATTGTTCAATGTCTTCGACGATGACAGGGATATTAAGGCTATGATTATCAATTGAAAATTGATCAACAGAAGGCCAGTTCATCTGGAATTTCTTTTCCTTACTGCGTTGATTCAGCACTGCGATCAGATCGCGGGCCACGCCGCAGTGGGATGTTGCATCAGTGCGGTTTGGCGTAAGGCCTATCTCAAAAATAGTGTCCTCAGACAGGTTGAAATATTCTGCGGCAGGGGTTCCTATTGCGGAATCCGGATCGAGCACCATGATCCCTTCGTGCGAATAGCCAAGTCCCAGCTCATCTTCGGCACAGATCATCCCTTCGGAGAATTCACCACGGATTTTCGCCTCCTTTATCTCGAATGGCTTATCGCCGCTGTAAATTATCGTTCCGACAGTGGCTACCGGCACTTTCTGTCCCGCTGCTACATTGGGGGCACCGCAGACCACCGACAGCAGCCGGCCGGTGCCAATATCTACTTTAGTCAGGCTGAGCTTGTCGGCATTTGGATGCCTGGCACATTCCACCACCTTACCTATGTAAACCCCTTTCAGTCCGCCTTTAACAGATTCGGAGTTTTCGAAGCTTTCAACCTCCAGGCCACAGTTAGTGAGGAGCCTGGAAATTTCTCCCGGTTGAAGGTCAAAATCAGCATAACGTTTCAGCCAGTTATAGGATATTTTCATGATGATTTTTTTATGAAAATGTTGCAAGCAAAGGTAAGAAAATTGAGCATTTCGCATTTTCAGCTAATCAGGCTCCAATTAATAAAATCTTTTTTCATCAAGGCTAATTGCCTTGCCAGGGGGCGGTTTTTTTCCTGTTCAAGTGAAGGGTCGGCCTGAAGGATTTCTGAAGCGAGGCTGCGGGCATACTTGAGGATCTTTTCATCCCGCACAATATCGGCGATCTTCAGGTCAAGCAGGCCGCTCTGTTGCGTACCCTGCAAATCACCGGGTCCACGAAGTTGAAGATCGACCTCGGCAATCTTAAATCCATCATTCGTCTCTACCATCGTCTGCAGCCTCTTCCGTGCCTCCTGTGACACCTTTTCGCCAGTCATCAGCAAACAATAAGACTGATCGGCGCCCCTTCCCACACGGCCCCGGAGCTGGTGTAGCTGCGACAAACCAAATCTTTCCGCATTCTCGATGACCATGACGGAAGCATTCGCCACATCCACACCTACTTCGATCACCGTTGTAGAGACCATGATCTGGGTCTGGTTTTTGACGAACCGCTTCATTTCGAAATCTTTATCTGCCGGACGCATCTGCCCGTGCATAATGCTGACGGCATATTCCGGAAGCGGGAAATCGCGGACTATGCTCTCATAGCCATCCATCAAATGCTTGAGGTCGAGGTTTTCCGACTCTTTGATCAGTGGGTAGACCACATAAATCTGCCGTCCCTCCTTTATCTTCTGTTTCATAAAGCCGAAGATCTTCAGCCGTGCAGCATCATTATAAAGCAATGTCTTTACCGGTTTTCGCCCGGGCGGAAGTTCATCAATGACTGAGATATCCAGATCACCATAAAGGGTCATCGCTAAAGTCCGCGGAATAGGCGTAGCCGTCATTACCAGGATATGTGGCGGGTTGTCGCTTTTGCTCCACATCTTCGCCCGTTGGGCAACCCCAAAACGGTGCTGTTCATCGATGATCACCAGCCCAAGATTTTTAAACAGGACAGGGTCTTCGATAAGTGCATGCGTCCCGATGAGGATTTTCATTTCTCCTGACTGAAGCTGCTCATGCAGCACCCTGCGTTTAGCAGCCGGTGTCGAGCCGGTCAGTATACCAATGCGGATATCGAGCCCGTCGGTCATCCGCATCAGTGTGTTTAAATGCTGGCCGGCAAGGATCTCTGTAGGTGCCATCAGGCACGATTGGTAACCGTTATCAAGGGCAATAAGCATCGACATCAGCGCCACCAGTGTTTTTCCGCTGCCAACATCCCCTTGCAGCAAACGGTTCATCTGCCTGCCGGCGCCAAGGTCTTTCCTTATTTCGCGGATCACCTTTTTCTGGGCTTCGGTCAGTTCAAAGGGAAGTTTTTCCTTATAGAACCGGTTTACATTTTCTCCGACATTGCCGAAAACAAAACCATTGATCTTTTGCTGCCTGAGGAGTTTATCTTTCAACAAGCTCAACTGGATAAAGAAGAGTTCTTCAAATTTGAGCCGGGCCTGGGCTTTCAGCAGCTTTCCCTGATCCTCAGGGAAATGAATATTTCGTAATGCCTCTTCCCGGTTCATCAGGCTGAGTTTGGCAAGAATTTCCGACGATAAGGTTTCCGGCACTTTTCCCTGGGCCTGGACAATAAGTTCTTTCAGAAGTTTAACCAGGTTTTTATTGTTCAATCCCCTGTTCTTAAGCTTTTCAGTAGTACTATAAATTCCCTGCAAAGTCTGGGCGATAGTCTTCGTGAATTCCTCGGCACGTTCTATTTCGGGGTGGGCAATATTATAACGGCGGTTAAAGATCGTCGGTTTCCCAAAAACGATGTATTCGATATTTGGAAGTATGGTACCTTCTATCCACTTGATACCCTGGAACCAAACCAGTTCGATCTCCCCGGTATCATCACGGAAGACGGCAGACATCCGCCTGGCCCTCTTTTCCCCGACAATCCTGATATTGGTAATGGTTCCACGAAGCTGCACATAGGCAATATCCGGCTCGATCCCGCTGATCTTAAATATACGGCTCCGGTCAATATAGCGAAAAGGATAATAGCTGATCAGGTCGCCAAAGGTATGGACATTCAGTTCCGATCTGAGTAATTCAGCCCTTTTGGGGCCCACTCCCTTCAGGAATTCCACGGGTGTTTCCAGGTATTCTCTTGTCATTTGGCCTGATTTGAGCAACTTACAAATATAAAAAAAAGCCGCCACAATTGGTTGGGCGGCTTTTTCGGGTTTTATATGTCTTGTTTAGTATTCCCAGAGGCTTTGTTCGAAGTCGAGGAGTTCAAGTTTTATCCTTTCGGCTTCAAGCAAGGCGTCAAGGCCCTGGGCATACTCTGAGATCCTTCTGTCGTAAACATTCTGTTCTTTATAAATATAACTATTAAAGAATCTTTTCATGAAGATTTCATCGTAAGACCGCCGGGCTGCATCATTAAACCTGTTAAAGACTTCAGCCTGTGCCAGGATCGGCCTGGCTTCCGGATAATAGATCCAGAATAGGGGTTCTGAAAATTCCTCATCGTTTCTTTCCTTGATCATAACCGGGCAAATACCCAGGATACGAACAAGCATCTGGGATCTCTTTTTATCGAAATACCAATCCTCTTTTATTCTGAGTCGTGTAACTTTATTCGGGTCGAAATCCAAGTAAATGACCGTATCATATTGGTCATAAGGAGGATAAGGCCTGGTAAGCGTCCGGTGCATCGTATCGATCTGCCGGGTAACGATTTCCTGGTAATTCAGCGGAACGAGAAATTCATCCGTGCTGGAGATGTCATAAGCAGTTATTGAGCCTTCTTTCAGGGCATCCATAATGACCCTGATGAAATTCCTCCAGTTATTGTGAGGTTCCAGTGGGAAATAGAATGGCTGATTCATTTTCTGTCGCATGTCTATTTCTCTCCAGAGCCTTTTTGACCACATGATATCGGCTTTCCGGATTGATGATAACGGAATCGGTTTCACATCCGCCAGGTCGTTATCATAATAAATAACGTCCTGTGGCGGATTGTCCAGGATTTGAGCCCGGACAGGTCCGCTATATCCGGCTAGGATAAACATTGTTATGATAATAAATGCGATTTTTTTCATAGTAACCTCCACGAGTAATTATTTAATTTCCAATGAAATCGGGTTCAGGCTTCTGGGTATTTTATCCGGGCCTTCGGCCTGTATATTTTCAAAGAAGAATTTTTGTCCTTTACGTGCGCTTTGGATCATGCTGATCATTTCATCGGAGAAACGATTACCATTGCCTCTTTTAGAGATCCCGTCACCACCGATGATGGTAGTCATTCGGAAAGATTTAACTTCGAAAAAGAGTTCAAACTCAAAATCCCTCATGACCGGGATAATAGCTCCGGCGGCTATCAAGGTGCTTTTATCGATTGTTCCTTCCACCTGTCCCGCAATTTCCGCATTCGGGCTGGGCACTCTCCTGATCCTGAATTCTGCAGAACCCATGCTTCTCGGGGTGCCCAGGATATCTGCACTTACTGAAATAATGGTCTTCTGTCCTTGTGGTACCCTGACGACCCAGTTTTTGCCGGTAGCATCACGGGTCAAAGTTCCGACAGAGATTGATGGACGAAGGCTTGCTTCTGCGATGCCCGGAACGGAGATAGAAACAGGGTTATCAACTCCGATATAAAAAACATTCATTTTAGTAGCGGCAACCGTAAGTGAAGGCGGTGCAACGACATAGTCCCCGGAAAACTTATAGGGGATTCTTTCTCCTTCAGGCGATACAACTTCGACCACACCGGCATATTTCTGGAGACCAACAGCACCTGCCGGGAAGGAAAGTCTCACGATCCCATCCTTACCCTCCACCCGCTGAGCGCGGTCTTTATTGCTAATTGTAATCTCGTCTGCCCCCTGCAGCACAAAGACCTCAGGGGTTTGCCTGGTATCGAAAGCCGTAACAAGGACTTCAGCTTCATATTTATCCCCTTGCAACACATAGTTAGTTGTAGGAATAATCTTTGCTTCAATTTTATCAAATTTGAAGTCGGAAACATCAATCTCACTGAATAATTCGGCAGCAATGTCAAATTCTGCTGTCTGAACCTCGGCTTTGATCTTATTCATGATGGTAACGGAAGCAGCAAGAATTGTATGGTAGAAATGGTGCAACTCCCAGGTTTGTTTATTACCATCCGCATTGAAGAAAGGCCCCTCGGTCTCCAGCCCCATTTTGATATTCCCCCGGAATTCAGGTGGAACAATATTAAGCATTGCGGTTTTGTATGCTTCTATCTTTTCCCTGAGTTTCTCGGCTTGCTTCCTATTGATAAAGTAATTGGTTGACTCATCATATTTATCCTTAGTCGCAACTTTGGACATATTCAACATAGGCACCGCAATTTCTTTTCTGGGATCATCGGGGTCCTGCATCATTTTCGTCTCAAATGAATCCTGTATTAAAGTGAGGGAATCCTTGTTTTCTGATTGCCTGACCACATCAAAAATCATGTGGTCGACATATTTTTTTAACTCATTGGATAACCTTCTGGCCTCTTGTGCTTTTTGCCAGTAGTCGCCCACTTTCTGAGGTTTGAGCTGATATTGCTTTTCAAATTCTCCGTAAAGGTTTCCCAATTTATGTTCGAAGACCTCGATCGTATTTTCCATGCTTTCGTTAACCACCAGGAAAGCTTCGAGCATATCTTTGGAAACGTTAAGAGCCAGCAGGGCAGTCAGTACAAGATACATCATGGCAATCATTTTCTGCCGCGGTGTCTCTTTATATCCAGCCATATTTTTTCGGATTAAGTCTGTTAAAAATCTGTTTTCATATCGACCGGGGACCTTACTTAGTCCGTCCGCTCATTGCAGTAAGCATACCACCGTAAACCTCATTAAGGGAGGATATCCGTTGGGTAAGCAGATTCATTTGTTCTTTATAAACTGCCATGGTATCTGCTGATTCCTTCATGTTTTTCAGCAGCTCGGTCATTGTTTCACGAACCTTAGCGGTGGACTGGATCTGTTCATTGCTGCCCTGCAACTGAAGTTCATAAACAGAATTTAAAGCGGACAGTTTTTCGGAAATCTGGTGTAATTTCTCATTGTAAGATTTTCCGTCAACGGCTGAAAAATCAAGTTTCTTTGCCGATTGGGAAAGGACTTCCGTCGATTTTGTGTACTGCTCAGCAAGTGAGTTGGCAGATTCCATGGCCACTTTCATGCTGGAAGTAAATTCTTTCGTTACCGTGATATCATTTTTAAGGATATCTGATGCTTCTTTGTAAGTAATAGAAAGATGTGCTGCATTATCGCCTGCATTTTTGATGCTGTTCATATAATGTGCGGAAGCATTGGCATCTTTTTGAAGCGTTTCGGATGTCAAATCATAGGATTTGGAAAGATTCTCAGCCGATTTGGAGGCTCCTTTGACTCTGGTAACGTACTCATTGGTAGCGCCTGCAGCATCAGTAATGTCAGAAAGCTTAGCAGTATTATCGCTGAGTCTTTTAAGTCCGTCACCCAACCTGTCTATCAGTTGTTTATCGATATTGGCCTGCTTGAGCAAATCATCCAACTCCTGGGTAGGCTTTTTTTGTTTTATACCATCGATTGTACCATCTCCGTGATACATACCGCCCAATTCAGGGTAAACCAGGCTCCAATCTGGTTCTACGTAAGGAGGTTCAAATGCTGAGAAGAAGAAAATGCAAGCTTCTGTTCCCAAACCAACGACAAGCATTTCGTTTGCGAAAGGGTAGTGGTTAATTTTGAACAAAGCGCCAAGGATTACGACTGATGCACCCCAACCGTACAGTTTGGCCATGAAATTTCTGAATCCGCGTCTTCTGACAAATGTGTTTAATCCCATGTTATTAAAGATAAAGAGGTTTTTATTGGTTGTTTATTGAGAATTCTCTTTTGCTGATTAATTATATACTCTTGAAGCCCTTGATGGATTATCATCCTTATTTCTTCCAAGGTAAGGCAGGATGCTACGGAATCCTATATAGCTCTTTGCAGTGTCCTGATACTCATAATCTCTTGTTGAGACTTGCATGTAGTAAGCTAAATCTTTCCAGGAACCTCCGCGAATGACCTTTCTTTTCATAGCTGGCGGGTCATCTTCTTTAGCATTATAAGTATAATTCGGGTTCATATCCCAGGTAAAATTATAGGAAGAAGGATCATAGGCACTGATAGTCCATTCTGAAACATTTCCGGCAATGTCATATAAACCGAAATCATTAGGTGGATAATGGCCCACAATGACAGTCCGCAAACCGCCGTCATCGAGATAATTTCCGCGAAGTGGTTTAAAGTTAGCCAGGAAACACCCTCTTTCATTTCTTGTATAGGGTCCGCCCCATGGATATGGGTTATTGTTATAGCCCCCTCTTGCGGCCCATTCCCATTCAGTTTCAGTCGGAAGCCTGAAATCAACTATATCAGCTTCACCTTTTTTACTATCTGAAGCATTGTTCATTAGTTCTGTGCGCCAGATACAGAATGCCCTGGCCTGCTTCCAGTTAACCCCTACAACAGGGTAGAAATTATAAGCAGGATGCCAGAAATAGGATTTGGTTAACGGATCGTTGAAGGAATAAGTATAATCGTGGATCCAGCACAAAGTATCCGGGAAAACGTTAATCAGTTCTTTACGAACATAAACTGAACGGTCACGCATTCCCTGGGGCCTGTTAGCAAAAGCTCCATTTTCGGAATTTGCCTCTTCAGTCCAGTCTTTATATGAAGCTGCCTGGTAATCAATCCAGTAGTATTCATAGAATAATTTACGGGCGTCGACCTCTTTTTTCCTGAAATATCGCTCATGTTCAGGGATATACATAGCCTCCAGTGCATCCCTGACATCCTGTTCATCACTATTCCAATCGATATCAGCATCCCAGTTTATCAGCGGGGGATCATAAACCTCTCCTGTTTTCGCATTTTCCTGGATCAGAAATTCATCTGGTCTGATATCCCCCAATACGCGGAGGGCTATAGAATCGCGAACCCACTGAACAAATTGACGGTACTCATCATTGGTGATTTCTGTTTCATCCATGTAAAAAGCTGAAACGGAAACTGTTTTTGGTTCCTGGACAAAGGAATAAGCAATATCCTGATCACCAACACCCAAGGTAAAGCTACCCTGCGGAATAAATACCATCCCGAAAGGATCAGGTTGAAAGAAAGGCCTGGTCTTTCGGCTGACACCCACCAGTTCTCCATTACCAGAGTTGTTGCAGCTGTAAAACGTACCTGCTGCAGCGAGTATCAGCAAGAATGCGGGAAGTCTTTTCATAACAATCTTTTTTTGGCCAAATTATAACGAACTTTGTAATGTTTTATTTTGAAAAAGTGTCCAAAAATAAAAAATATTAAAACAATAATGCTTTTTTTTTCTTATAATTATAGAAATCTGGTGTTTTTATAGCTTTTTCTTCCTTTCTCAAGTTCAAGTTTGAACCGGTAATTCAGCATGATTTCATGAGAGCCACCGAAAAAAGGCAATGCAAGTTTGCTGACATTAATATCATAAGAATAACCTATCCTGAAATCTTTATACTGCACTCCCAGCAAAATTATTACAGATTCACCAAGACGATAGCCCACGCCCCCCCATACTAATTCCTTATACCGAAGCATTGCATTAACATCAAGCCTGGTCTTTGCAAGATCTGACTCAATAATAACTGAAGGAATTAACTGAAAATCAGGATTTCTGGGAAATGTAATTTCATAGCCCCCTGTAATGAAAAAAGTTCTGTCGAGTTTCATTCTGAGGCCGCCCTGATCAAGTTCGGCAAGAGGTTTACCTTTTGTCTGAACAAGGTGTAAGCCGGATACGCCTAGATAATAACTTCCAGGCACTCTATAAAAAACGCCCAGTGAAAAGTCGATCAGCATTTCGCTTTCCTTTGCTAATTGTCCTATCAAGGGATCTTCACCTGCCGGCCTAAGCTTGGAAAAATCAATGGACCGGTTATTAAACTCAATCTGTGTACCAATGCCCAGTTTTCCGAATCCCAGGTTTCGCTGGTTAGCATAACCAATTTTGACTGAAATGGTCTTTTCATGACCGAGAGCATCCTGCATGATCACCGCACCGACTCCTCCCTTAAGAATACGAATAGGGAGGTCGGCAGAAACGAAATAAGTACGGGGTGCTACCTGTTCTCCCTCTTCTTTTCCAAAACTTGTCCATTGAATACGGTCAGCTGCTGTAATAGAAACGGCATTATCATTACCGGCCAAAGCAGGATTGAAGGTCAGCCCGTAAAACATATACTGCGAAAAATTGGGCTCCTGCTGACCCTGCACCGCATTGACAAGCCAGAAAGAAAAGAGAAGCGGCAGTATAGTCAGTAGAATGACCTTGCTAAATTTCATCTTCAGAGAAACGGTTAGAAAAACAAAACGCTAAAGTAACTAAAAATATTTACAGGAGTGCAAAACGATGATTATTTAGGATTATTTTAAATCATTACTACAATTGGGAATTACTTATTGAACAGCTTGACAATATCATTGCCGTTGGCAAAGATCAGCAGGCCAAAAAGCAGAACCATGCCGGCAATCTGGGCGTATTCCATAAATTTATCACTGGGTTTGCGTCCGCTGATGATCTCATAGGCCAGGAACATCACATGTCCCCCGTCAAGAGCAGGTATAGGAAGCAGATTAAGGATTGCCAGCATGATCGACAAGAAAGCAGTCAACCGCCAAAAAGCAGGCCAGTCCCAGGTCGGTGGAAAAATGCTTCCAATCGTGATAAAACCGCCAACAGATTCATAAGCCTTAACCTCAGGTGAAAACAGTAATTTAAGCTGCTTCAGGTAATTGCCGATCCCATCATAAGTTTTGACAAAGCCGGCAGGAATAGCCTGGAACAGGTTGTAATTTTTTTCTTCGAATTCGAAATATTTTGTTGGATTTGTATAGATCCCGACCAATCCTTCGGTTGAAACCTGCATGCTAAACAATAAGGTATCATTCCCCCTGACAACGACAGCCTGAACCGTTTCTCCTTTATGGCTCTTCACGGACCTGGCAAACTCATCAAAATAGTTTGTAGGTTCCCCATTGATAGATATGATCTTATCCTGCACTTCAATACCTGCATCTTTGGCCGTAGATTGATTGGAAAATCCTTCCACTTCGAAAGGGAAACGCGGTGATAAAAAGTTTGGATCCTTATGTTTGACAAGTTTTCCTAATATTCCTTGCGGTATCGCGAGGTCTAATATCTGACCATCCCGCTCGACCCGGATAGTTTTAGCTTCCTCCAAAATGAGGATCATAGGGATTTTATTGAAATCATTTACAACTTGCTGGTTTACAGATAAGATACGGTCGCCATTTTGCAAACCCATCTCACTGGCCAGGGAATCAGCTACTATGCCATATTTATTGACCTGGGAGGTCGGAAGATATTGTTCTCCCCACACGGCAAGGATTCCTATATAAATAACAAAAGCAAGCAAAACATTAACCGTTACCCCGCCTATCATGATGATAAGTCGCTGCAATGCCGGTTTTGACCGGAATTCCCAGGACTGAGGTTCCTTTTTCATCGCTTCCCGATCCATTGATTCATCGATCATACCTGAGATTTTGACATATCCGCCCAGGGGAAGCCAGCCCATTCCATATTCGGTATCTTTAAATTTGAACTTAAATAATGAAAACCAGGGATTAAAGAAAAGATAAAACTTTTCTACCCGTGTCTTAAAAGCTTTGGCGGCAAGAAAATGGCCAAATTCATGAAATACTACCAGAATTGACAGGCTTAAGAGAAGCTGAGCTATTTTGATAAAAATATCCATTTCTATTATCAGGTATTAAATTGTTTGATCAATCATTAAATTTCATGCCATTATCATTGTTGCCCTGGTCAGAACTTAATAAAATCTGTCGGGTCGACAGGTACCCCGTTATACCAAAGTTCAAAATGCAGATGAGGACCTGTGCTGTATTCCCCGGAACTTCCAATGATAGCAATCGGATCGCCGGCTTTTACATAACTTCCCTGTTCTTTGAGTATAGCTGAATTATGCTTATAAACGGAAACCAGGTCGTTTTCATGCTGCAGGCAGACGGTATATCCTGTCTCAAGTGTCCAGCCTTTGAAGATGACCACCCCATCGAGGGTGGCCTTGATAGCTTCATTTTGAACGGATACGATATCCACGCCATAATGTCTTGATGCCGGGTCAAACTTGCTTGTCACGATCCCCCTCAGTGGGGTGAAAAATGAAAAACTGCTGATATCCGGCCTTGACCCGCCATGATCACGATCAGGGATCCTGACTTCACTACCCATCATTTGTTCTTCAAATTCTTCCCTGAATGCTGAATCATCCCGGGATGCAAAGCTTGAAATATTACTGTAATTTCCAACTGTATCTTCTTTAAGTGGACTGATAATCGTGGTATCCTTGCCGGAAAGGATAAGCCGCAGGTTTTCGAGATACAGGGATTTCTGCCGGGCATCCGCGTCAAGTGAATCAGTCAGTTCCTCGATCTTGTATAATTGTTCATATAAATTAACATCGGTATACCCTGGGATATATTCACGCAACCGGGTGAAAGCGATGATTATGGTTGTAATGATGATCAGCAGGATTGCAATCGTACCGGATGCCACAAATACATTAAGCCGGCTAAGCTTGAAAGATATTTTTTCCTCATATGTTTCATCGTTCAGGATGACCAGTTTATACTTATTCCTGAGCTTCCGGTACCATTTTTCCTTCTTTTTTATTTCTTGCGCCATTCCACTGGGATTCAGCCTGCAAATATCGGAAATTTTCGGGGATCGGGAATATTATTTACTTTTGTACGGCTCGCTCTTTTTACAAAGTTCGCAGGCAGTATAAAATATTTTTATAAAAATTTAGTTAATACTAAAGGCCTTTACAGGCTGATCGATCCGGATTTCATTCTATAAATAAACCCTGCAGTATTTACCTGATAATCGTGCCAGGCCGAATTTCATACCGTAAGATATTCTTTGCAACCGGGGCTTTAATTCTCCTTGTGACCCTTTATTCCTGTTCTGTAAAGAAAAACACCTTTACCAGGCGTTTATATCATAATCTCACATCACGTTATAATGTTTATTTTAACGGGAATGAGAGTTTGAATGAAGGGACGATTGAACTGTTTAAGTCGGCCAAGGAAAATTATGCCAAGGTGTTGCCGGTATTTAATTTTGGTACCAAGCAGGAGGCTCAGTTATTAAATCCTCAGATGGACCGGGCGATTCAGAAAGCTTCAATTGCCATTCAAAAACATTCCATGCCTTTTGGCGGGACGGAAAAGGTGAAATGGATCGATGATTCCTTTTTGATGATTGGGAAAGCCTATTTTTATAAACAGGAATATTTCAGTGCCCGGCGTACTTTTAATTTCATTATACAGGAATACGGGTATAATGAGATCAAATATACTGCTATGATCTGGCTTGCAATCACTTATAATCAAACGGGGGAATTTGAAAAATCTGAGCCAATGTTAAATCTTATCACAGTGGATGTTACCAAAGGCATTGTACCTTACGATGTTGTAAAAATATTGCCACAGGTTTACGCAGATCTTTACATCCGGCAGGAATATTACGATCGCGCAGTGGATTACCTGGTTGAGGCCATATATTACAATCCCAAACGCGATCTTAAAACACGGATGATGTTCATCCTTGGCCAGATTTTTCAACAAAGCGGGGATTTTTCCCGGGCGTCGGAATGGTATGGTAAAGTGATCAAGCGGAATCCAAACTATGATATGGCTTTCCAGGCAAGGATCAACCTGGCCAAGTCTTATGATATTAATTCAGGTGACCGCCAGCAGATTACCAAGATTCTGACGAAGATGTTAAAAGATGACAAAAACAAAGACTATAAGGATCAGATTTATTTTGCCCTGGCGGATGTTGCCATGAGGGACCGGGACACCGTTATGGCCCTGAAATACTTCAGATTGTCCGTGTCTTCATCCGTTAACAATAATTATCAACGGGTAACATCAGCTCTTACACTAGCCGATCTGTATTTTGAAATGCCATCATATGAAAATGCCCAGGCATATTACGATACAGCTATGATGATTATTCCCATGGATTATCCCAATTATACCCAGATCGAGAACAAAACAAAGATACTGACGGACCTTGTCGAAAGCCTCATTACCATCCAGCATGAAGACAGCCTCCAGCGCCTGGTCAATATGAGTGAGTCTGAGCGGAATGCGGTCATTGACAAGATTATTGTCGCTTATGTAGAAGAGATGGCAAGATTGGCTGAACAGCAGAAATTAGAACAAGCCCTGACCATCCAGGAGCAGGCAGTTTCAATCAGCGGTCCTGGCGCACCGGGCCTGCCGGTTGGAGGTAAATGGTATTTTTATAATACCCAGACCAAGGAATACGGGTACGCGGAGTTCATAAAGAAATGGGGCAGGCGGAAACTTGAAGATCTCTGGAGGATCAGTGATAAACAGGCTATTTCTTTCGGAGGTGAGGACATTGAAGCATCTGCCGATACAACCAAGTCGGATTCGGTCCTTGCAGCAGAAAAAAATCCCGAGACCCGTCAATATTACCTTAAAGACCTGCCATTCACAGAGGAAGCACAAGCAGCTTCAAACACGAAAATCCTGGAAGCCTATTTCAAATCCGGCAAAGTATACAAGGACGGGTTAAAGGACAATGAAAAGTCGAGAGAGGCCTTTGAGACAATGAATAAACGATTCCCTGAAAATGACCACGAGCTTTTATCTTATTATTATTTGTATAAAATTAACCTTCAAATAGGGCAGGCTGATCAGGCCGAATTTTACAAAAACCTGATAATCTCGCAATATCCCGACAGTGATTATGCAAAGGTTCTTTCTGACCCGGAATATTATGCTAAAATTGTTGCAGAAAAAAACAAAGCGGCCAAGCTTTACGAAGAGACCTACAAAGATTATAAGGCAGGCCTGTATTTCCAGGTCATCACCAAGAGCGACCTGGCTTTCTCCCTTTATGGCGACACAATCGAACTTGCACCCAGGTTTGCTTATCTGAAAGCAATTTCTATCGGCAAGATCGATGTGGTTGATTCCCTGGTTTCGCAACTGAAAATGATCATCACAAAGTATCCTTCAAGTGATATCAAGACTTTATCTCAGAGTATCCTGGCCACTATTATCAAGGAAAACCCTGAATTTAAGGATGAAAACTTTGTCCTCCCGGAAGAAATACCTGAAGAAAAACTATCTCCATATAAATTTAATCCCAGTAATCAGCACATGTTCATGATCGTAGCTGATTCAAAGGAAATACGGTTAAATCCATTTAAAGTTAAGCTTTCAGATTACAATTTAAAGTACTATAGTCTTGAACAACTGAATATTAACAGTCTGGTGCTGGATAATCAGCACTACCTTATTTCTATCGGCAATTTCAACAATTCTGCCAAGGCAAAGGACTATCTGGATGCAATATCTGCAAGTGAATATGTTTATGCTGATCTGAAAGAAGGAACTTTTTATAACTTTGTAATATCCACGGAGAACTATCCAATCTTTTTCAAAGAAAAAGATATCGGGGGGTACTCTAAGTTTTTCGAAAAAAATTATACAAAATAGACAACCTGCAATAAACTTTACGATAAATGGCAAAAACTATCATTAGCGAAACCCCTGCCGTCAATATGATCGGCAAAGGAACCAGCATCAAGGGCGATATCCGTTCTGACGGAGATTTCAGGGTTGACGGGATCCTTCATGGATCTATCCAGTCGAATGGCAAAATAGTTGTCGGTGTATCCGGGAGTATCGAAGGTGACATCAACTGCCAGAATGCAGACATATCTGGCCAGGTCAAGGCAATTCTCCGGGTCAAGGAGTTGTTATCCTTAAAATCCACTTCTAAAATGACCGGGGAGGTATATACAAGCAAACTGGCCATTGAACCCGGAGCCAGGTTTTCAGGCACTTGCAATATGGAGGATGAACCCTTGACCATTAAGCATCAGGAAAACAAACAGGATGGATCTTTCACCAGAGAAAAAGAAAAAGTCACTGGATAACTACACTCGTTACTCAAGCATCGCCTTCCAGATGCTGATCATTATACTGATCGGGGTCTTCGGCGGAATTAAGCTTGATGAGTGGCTGAAGCTTACCGTTCCGGTTTTTACTATCATTTTATCCATTTTATCGGTAATACTTGCCATTTATACAGTTACCAAGGATTTGCTTAAACCTGGCCGAGGTTCTGATAAAAAAAGGCCCTTATAATAAATGAGAAAAAAGTATCTGCAATTCGTCATAAGACTCACGATCTTAAGCTTGATCCTCGGACTCCTTGCCTTTATTTTGAGCCGATTCTTACCTGGCGGCATGATCTCCCCGGCATTGCCCTATCTTTTCATACTTTTTTATGTTATCACAGCTTTGGTTCATTATATCCTGCTCAGGATCAGCGCCTTAAATCCGATGAAATTTGTTTCCTATTTCATGCTGGCCACTTTCTTAAAACTGGTGAACTATTTGATAGTTGTAGTTGTTTATGCATTTTATGTGAAGGAGGGCATATTGCCATTCATCCTCTCATTTTTTATCCTTTATATATTTTATACTGTATTTGAAGTGGTCACTATTCTTGCCCAGACTAAAGAATAGTCCTGTTTCCGTAAAATTAACCCTGAAATGAAAAAAAGCAGACTAAAAGAGATGGCCGAGATCAACGAGATGGACGGCTATGAAAAGATAGACAATTACAATTACAGAGCGGTTAACAGCATGGCCCGCCATTACCGTGAGATTTTGAAAAAGATCGGTGAAGACCCGGACCGGGATGGATTACTGGATACACCAGTGCGGGTAGCCAAATCAATGCAATTCCTGACTCATGGCTATATGCTGAACCCTGAAGAGATTCTTCTTTCGGCCATGTTCAAGGAAGATTATAAACAAATGGTCATAGTAAAAAACATTGAGATTTATTCCCTTTGTGAGCATCATATGATCCCTTTCTTTGGAAAGGCCCATGTTGCTTATATCCCGAACGGTTATATAGTTGGATTAAGCAAGATCCCACGCGTTGTTGACGCATTTGCCAGGCGATTGCAAGTCCAGGAACGCCTGACGACCCAAATCAAGGAATGTATCCAGAATACCCTTAAACCACTTGGGGTTGCCGTAGTTATTGAAGCTTTGCACATGTGCATGGCTATGAGGGGTATCCAAAAACAAAATTCCATCACTACTACTTCCGATTTCACGGGCGCTTTTTTGCGGGAACCTACACGTGAGGAATTTATACACCTGATAGGGTCAAACCTGCATTAAGACGCTTTCAGTTTTGAAATCGGGAAAAATTGCTACATTTGTGCAACTTTTTTGTCAAGCAAATTTTAGATATTAGCATGAAAGCTTACGTTTTTCCAGGCCAGGGGGCCCAGTTTGCCGGGATGGGAAAAGATCTGTCTGAAGGGTCTGTTCTAGCCAGGGAACTGTTCAGCAAAGCCAATACCATCCTTGGCTTTAATATCACTGAAATCATGTTCGAAGGCACTGATGATGACCTTCGCCAGACAAAGGTGACACAGCCTGCGATTTTCCTCCATTCCGTGATACTTTCCAGGGTTTTGGGCGATGCGTTCAAACCCGACCTGGTTGCCGGCCATTCCCTCGGGGAATTTTCAGCCCTGGTAGCCAATAAAGTCCTGTCGTTTGAAGACGGCCTGAAACTGGTTTCCAAGAGGGCCATTGCTATGCAGAAAGCTTGCGAACTGCAGCCCTCAACCATGGCCGCCGTGATCGGGATGGAAGATGCAGATGTGGAGCGTGTACTCAACCATATTAAGAACGAGATCGTTGTCCCGGCCAATTATAATTGCCCTGGCCAGCTGGTAATCTCAGGAAGTGTAAAAGGGATAGAAATTGCCTGTCAGAAACTGACTGAAGCCGGCGCGAAAAAAACCGTTATCCTCAATGTCAGCGGGGCTTTCCATTCCCCATTCATGCAACCCGCAGCCGAGGAATTATCCAATGCCATCAAAGCCACCAAGTTCAATAAAGGCACCTGCCCCATTTACCAGAATGTGACCGGCCAGTCGGTAGTCGACCCGGAGATCATCAAGAAAAACCTGATCGCGCAATTAACCTCACCGGTTCGTTGGTCCCAATCCATGCGCAATATGATCGCCAGCGGCGTATCTATGTTTATTGAAGTGGGACCGGGAAATGTGCTGCAAGGGTTGATCAAAAAAGTAAAGCGGGATATTCCTGCTATGAGCGCGGAGTTTAAGAAAGTGTAGCATTAAGTAATTTCCCGGATGCAACCAGTTTTGCAAGGGATTTCTCCTTAAGGCATTTTTCCAATGCCTGCATATAATTGGTATTATGCATATCGCTGCCGACAAACTCGATCATCCCTTTTTCCATCAGCTTTTCAGCCATTTTTTTCACCGGATCGGGATAAAAGCCTGCCAGCGACACGAGATTGACCTGGAAGAATACCCCGCGGTCCTTCAGGTCTTCATACTTTGAAAAATCACTGAACCAGTAAGTATAACGCTCAGGATGGGCCAGGATGACTTTATATCCGTCAACCTGAAGATTAAATACAAAAGTTTTAAGATTTGGATGGGGGTTATAATAAGAAAGCTCCACCAGCAAATATTTCCCACTGAATGTCAACAAGTTTCCTTGAGATGCTTTTGCTTCAAATCCGTCATCGATCAGATATTCAGCAGCAGCTTCAATTTCCACCGGAATATTTTCAGATTTCAGGGCTCCCTTGACCTTTTCCAGTCCATTAAGTATGATTTCCGGGGTATTGCGGAAAAATTCATCCTGAATATGCGGAGTAGTGACAAGTTTTTTAAAACCCAGCTCATACATGCGGCGGGCCAGCATAATTGAATCTTCCAGCGTCTTCGCACCATCATCAACACCGGGGATCAAATGCGAATGCATATCGGCTTTAACCGCTGAGAAGTCGGTTAAGGATGATGTAGTGGCATCGCCGGAGAATAATTTTTTAAACACAGCTTATTCTATTATCATCTTTTAAGATATTGATTCTCATAGTATTTCTGATAATCCCCTGAAGTAACATGATCCAGCCACTCCTGGTTTGCCAAATACCAATCAATCGTTTTATCAAGGCCTTCCTCAAAGGTGACAGTTGGTTTCCAGCCTAATTCTTTCTGTAGCTTCGATGAATCGATAGCATAGCGGAGGTCATGGCCGGCACGGTCTTTTACGTAAGTGATAAGCTTTTCCGACGTTCCTGCCGGGCGTTTCAGCTTTCCATCCATCAGCTTGCAAAGAATAAGTATCAGGTCGATATTCTTCCATTCGTTATTTCCTCCGATATTATAGGTTTCCCCATCTTTTCCTTGATGGAAGATGACATCTATCGCCCTGGTATGGTCTTCAACATAAAGCCAGTCGCGGACATTCGCTCCTTTACCATAAACCGGAAGCGGTTTATTATGCCGGACGTTGTTGATAAACAGCGGGAGCAGCTTTTCCGGGAACTGGTTGGGTCCGTAATTGTTTGAACAATTGGAAAGCACGACGGGAAGGCCAAACGTATGGTGATAAGCCCTGACCAGGTGGTCGCTGCTGGCCTTTGAAGCCGAGTATGGGCTTTTCGGGTCATAAGGAGTAGTTTCGGTGAAGAAACCGGTATGCCCAAGCGAACCGTAAACTTCATCGGTCGAAATATGGTAGAATCGTTTATCAACGGTGTTTTCCTGCCAGATCATGCGGGCAGCGTTCAGCAGGTTCACCGTACCAATGATGTTAGTGTAGATGAACCCGGTAGGATTGGAAATCGACCGGTCGACATGAGATTCTGCTGCAAGGTGGATGATGCTGTCAGGCTGGTAGCGGTAAAATACTTGCATAACCTGCTTTTCGACGGCTATATCTGCCTTGACAAATTCGTAATTCGGACTATTTTCCACATCCCGGAGGTTTTCAAGGTTACCGGCATAAGTCAGTGCATCCAGGTTGATGATCCGGTAATCCGGATATTTTTTTACAAAAAGGCGGACGAGATGAGAGCCGATGAATCCGGCGCCGCCGGTAATGAGGATGGTCGATCTGAAATTCATAAATCAATATTACTTAAAGCGTAAAAATAACAATATAATCCATACTGAAACGATTTACCCTCCATTAACCTGCGTTTAGCGGTTCAAAAGATATGCACCTGATATCCTGTTCCCTCTCACCTTAATCTCGAATACCGGCTGGTTATAAGGGTATTCCAGATTGATCAACTTATCATGCTCAGGAGGAAAACGGTAATTTGAAATATAATAATGGGCTTTATCGGATGTTGTAAATTGCAGCCGAACTCTTTGTTCCTGCGGAAATATATCGGCATTGGCTTTTCCAGGCCAGTTCACTGATAATATTTTAATCGTATCAGAAGGATCATTATCAAGAAGATGTTGCAAAACCTGCCTGTAAGAAAGTCCCCAGTAATCCGCTTCAAAATTTTTTGTCGTATTCTTTCCTGCCAGGAAGTTAAAATACACGTTCTGATGCGGATGGCACCTGATCATAAATGATGCAGTGCTCACACACGAAAACGACACGATAAGGAACAAAGACCACCTTAACCGCGTTACGGCACCCTGCCGGACTTTCCTTTTAATTAAGTTCAGGATCTTATGAAGCCCAACAAGAGAAAGGAGCAAAAAAGGAACATACAGGAAGAACAACTGCCGCCAGCCGTCGTAGATGACTGATCCAAGAAGGATAACTGAAATAAGAGGCATAAAGAACACCACAAGGCATACACTGTCAAATAAAAGGGATAATCCATGCTCGCGCCCGAAAACGGAAAAACCTAGCCCGAAAAGGAAAAAAACCGAATACAATATAGGGGTTGTGATCATTATCCAGAAAGGGATGTAATAAAACGGCAGATTTGAAGGCTGAAAAAAATTCCCGCGAAACAATACCGGATCATCCCAGTTGAAATGACTCATGGTAGTAAAAATTTCAATAAACCGCCTGAAAGGGTCATTCCAGAGATAAGGCCAGAAAGCCACTGCAAGCAGGGATATCATGAATAGGTAATACCCCCCTTTGATCAGCACAACCCGAAGACTTGCAAGGATTCCGGCAGCTTTCAATGCTGATCCGATTATAAATTCCTCCTTTAATATGAACGGTTTGAGGAAGAGAAAAAGCAAAGTAACAGCAGGGACGAAGACACCGACAATCCGCGTGGAAATAAGCAATGCGCTTGCAAGTGCATGAAAGGTTGCAGAAGCAAAAGTGACATGTTGAAGGAAGCGGAAGAGAGTCCATAGGCTAATAATAAGCAGGGACAGGAAAACGATATCTTTGGAATTGTAGAATGAATCAGCGAAAATCCTCGGACTGAGGATCATGAACAGTACCCCAAGCATAGCTATGGCTCGATTATCAAAGCGTAACATTAAAAGGCGGAAGAAAAAAATGAGGCCGGTGAAAAAGATCACGAAAGTAAAATAATGACGAAGAAGAAAGATACTCCTGGCATCACTTATGCCCAGGAGATGTTGAATACCAAGGGTTACCACCTGGAATATTACTCCATGCGTCCTGTCTTTGTAATCTTCCAGCCTGATACCCGAAAAGGGTTCATCTGCAAGCCATCTACCGGATAATTCATTGATATAATCCGCTGTAACTAATCCATGCAGGTATTGCGCATGATCATCCCAGTGAATACCATAATCGTCGACCAGTGATAGTCCGAGAACGAAATAACCCGAAAAGAATAGAATGATTAATGTTATTTCCTTGCTTTTTCCCATTCCCATGCCGACTTCATCATATTGTCAAGATCAATCTCTGCTTTCCAACCCAGCTCTTTATTTGCATAAGAAGGATCGGCCCAGATTTTTTCAATATCACCGGGTCTGCGGGGAACGATCTGATAATTGAGTTTCAATCCGGAAACCCGTTCGAAAGATTGGATGACCTCCATCACCGAAATTCCTTTTCCCGTTCCCAGGTTGAAAACTTCATACCGGCTTTTCGCTTTTCCATCAAGCATTCTTTTTAAACCCATAACATGCGCCTTAGCCAGGTCTACCACATGAAGGTAATCCCTGACCGGTGTACCGTCGGGGGTATCGTAATCATCTCCGAAAACCCTTAAAAAAGGACGGATGCCGATAGCGGTCTGGGTAAGATATGGGACCAGGTTATCCGGAATTACAGACGGTGCTTCTCCGATTAAAGCCGATTCATGAGCACCGATCGGGTTGAAGTAGCGCAAGGATATTGCTGTCAGTTCAGATGTTTTAACCGTGTCGGCAATGATGTCTTCCATGATCTTTTTGGTATTACCGTACGGGGATTCTGCTTTCAGCAATGGTGATTGCTCCGTCACCGGGAGCTTTTCCGGCTGTCCGTAAACGGTGCAGGAGGAAGAAAAGGCAATATGACGGATATTGTATTTCACCATGCTTTCCAATAGATTGATAGTGGACAGCAGGTTGTTCCGGTAATATTTCAAGGGTTCATTCACCGACTCACCAACTGACTTGAGTGCAGCAAAGTGAATAACGGCCGCAATATCCTGGTGATCTTCAAACAGGCGGGATGTTTTGAGTGCATTGCACAGGTCAAATACTTCCAATACCGGTTTGACCCCGGTGATCATCGCGATGCGTTCCACAACAGTTGCCGTCGAGTTCGACAGGTTATCCACGATGATGACCTCGTAGCCCTTCTGTAGCAATTCCACCACGGTATGTGATCCGATATAGCCTGTTCCGCCTGTGACGAGGATTTTCATGCCGGAGATGGTTGTTAATTTAATTTTGGTATGTATTATTTAAGACTTTATACAAAGTAAAGAAAATTCCAGGTGTGAATGATTGGTTATTTTTTTCAACACAATAGTCACAATAGGGCACATAGATTGGCACAATAGGTCTATGTGTTTTCCTATTGTGTTCTATTGTGACTATGTGGTTAAGAATAATTCAAAGGCTCCAATAAGTCAGCCTTTTAACCCGTTTCCGATACAAGCCTTTAATATCCACCAGGATTCCTTTTTCATCGAGCAAAGCCCGGAAATCGGTTTCCCGGAGGCTCAAATAATCCCTGTGTGCCACGGCCACAATCACAGCGTCATATTTCCCGGAAGGAGATTTGACCAGCCCGAAGCCGTATTCTTTCATCACCTCTTCCGATGAAGCGTGCGGGTCGATCACATCGATATGAACGCCGTACGACTTTAATTCATTGTAAACATCTGCAACTTTTGAATTCCTGATATCGCTGACGTTTTCCTTGAAAGTTGTCCCCATGATCAGTACCCTGCTGTTCATTACATTTTTGCCGGCACCGATTAACTTCTTCACCAGTTGCTTTGCGATATAAGGGCCCATGGAATCGTTTACAAACCGGCCGCTGTCGATCACCTGGGGGTGGTATTTCAGTTCTTTTGCCTTGAATGTGAGATAGTAAGGATCAACCCCGATACAATGACCGCCAACCAGGCCAGGGTAAAAGCGCAGGAAGTTCCACTTGGTGCCGGCAGCTTCCAGCACATCGTAAGTATTGATCCCCATGCGGTTAAAGATGATGGAAAGTTCGTTCATCAGGGCGATATTCACATCCCGCTGGGTATTTTCAATGATCTTGGCGGCTTCGGCAACTTTAATGCTGGAGGCGCGGTGAACGCCGGCCTTTACGACCAGTTCGTAAGTTCTGGCGATGATATCCAGGGATTCATCATCACAACCTGATACCACTTTGGTAATAGTTATGAGTGTATGTTCCTTGTCACCCGGGTTAATACGTTCCGGAGAATAACCCACTTTGAAGTCAAGGATATGTTTCAGCCCTGATTCCTGTTCCAGGACGGGGATGCAGTCTTCTTCGGTCGCACCAGGGTAAACAGTTGATTCATAAACGACATAATCCCCTTTCTTCAGCGCTTTTCCGACAGTATGGGTCGCTTTCAGCAGCGGGGTCAGGTCAGGGAGGTTATGACGATCAATCGGGGTTGGCACGGCCACGATGTGGAACTGGGCATCCTTAAGCCGGCCAGGGTCGGAAGTGTATTCAATGTCGCAACCGTCAAAAGCTTCGGAAGGTAGCTCCTCGCTTGGATCGATGCGTTTTTTCATCATTTCCACCCTATCTGAGTTCAGGTCAAAACCGATCACTTTAATTTTGCGGGCGAATTCAAGGGCGATGGGCAATCCGACGTAGCCCAGGCCGATGACTGAGAGTTTGGCTTGTTTTTGAATTAGTTGGTCGTAGAGGTTCATTTAATAGAGAAATTATTAATTAATAAAAAGTTACACAGAGTTACACAGAGGAGACGCAGAGTTACACAGAGGATTAAATAAGCTTATTCAGGAATGGGTGATAATCACCCTTTTTCCCAACGGGGATGGCATTCCGGATTTCAAAGGCGGTATTGATGCTCTGCCGGGCATCTTCAACATCATAACCGTCACCTGCAAGGATTTTCCTATAACTTTCCGTGTGCAGTTCAGTAAACCCTCCGCTGAATTCCATCTCCTCCCCTTCGATCCGGATGGAGCGATAAGTCCGCTGGCCGGTAGCTTTAACCTCTTCCGGGAGGGTACTGTAAACGAGGCTCAGGAACCACCGCACGCGCGCCCGCTCAAGATGCAGAAAACCGGCAGCACTGTAGCGGTCCGAATAATGAACGATGTTCTCTTTGGTGGCTCCGAAAACAAGCGACAGCATATCAAAGAAATGGATGCCGATATTGGTGGCCACGCCCCCCGATTTTTCCATATCGCCTTTCCATGAGATGTAATACCATTTACCACGGCTAGTGATGTAGGTCAGGTCTACATCGTAGATCTTGTCTTTCGGGCCGCTTTCAATTCTCTTTTTCAGTTCCAAGATAGTGGGGTGAAACCTCAGTTGGAGGATAACGTTTATCTTTTTGCCTGTTTCAATTTCAATCTCGTGAAGGGCATCGACGTTCCAGGGGTTCAACACCAGGGGTTTTTCGCAGATGGCATGTGCTTCATTCCGCAGCGCAAGCCTGATATGCGCATCATGAAGGTAATTCGGCGAACAGATGGAAACATAATCCACTTTGTTCTCGCCTTTGCGGCGGAGTTTATCCAGGTGCCGGTCGAAACGCTCTGTTTCCACGAAAAAGTTTGTATCCGGGAAATACGTATCGATGATACCGACGCAGTCGAACGGGTCCACTGCCGCCACCAGGTTGTTCCCGGTATCTTTAATGGCCTTCATGTGCCTGGGGGCTATGAAGCCGGCTGCTCCTATAAGGGCGAAGTTTTGGGTCATTGGTTAGTGGTTAGTGGTTAGTGGTTAGTTGATAAATAGCATAACATCGTTGACACTTTTTTTCGTAGCACAACATCGTTGACACTTTTATATAGCACATGTTCTTTGACATAATATTTCGTATCGTTCACATAAAAAAATGGACGAA
>Ga0268284_1000155_pt1 | contig 61853 bp, 61 predicted proteins | sample saktaG_14_FD_190137 | JGI IMG/M metagenome (GOLD analysis project Ga0268284, IMG submission 190137) | Saline water microbial communities from Sakinaw Lake, British Columbia, Canada - sak_2013_06_06_40m | ecosystem: Environmental > Aquatic > Non-marine Saline and Alkaline > Saline ...
CTGGAGCAGAGATATGAGCGTCCAGCGATTGTCTTCTTGAAGATCTTGTTCTTGATGAGAATGGTGACTTTCTTGTTGATGTAAGGATATTTTTTTCCCAGCCTTCGGGCTATCTGGTTGATGCTGTAGATTGAGCTTACATCTCCAGCATAGAGTCCTATTATCTCCTGCTCCAGCGAATTCCCAACCACTCAAAACCCCTTAAACGAAATACGTGGCTATTATACTTTTACCAGTATAACGACTTTCAACTGTTTAGACGAAGAATGTTTATAAATGTTTCTATTTTTGAGCCCATTATACTCTTTAAGGTATAATGCGTTAATTCTAAGAAACCAGCTGTCAGATCAGCGATTAAATTGCCAAGAAGAACATGAAAAATGCTCTGCTGATTGGAATGTATCGAAACTCAACCTTAATCCCCCTTAACTAATCCCCAAATCACATCCGGCCGGCCTAACTATTTAAGCCTTTCGGAAAAATTACTTCGACCGCGCCTGGTTGTGATGCTCAGCCTATACTGGCGCATCCGAAAGAAAAAAGTTGTAAGAAAAAATCGCTATAACTATTTACTCGCTTCTTCAGACGCAGGCAATTCAGCAGTTTCATTCTTTTCGGCGCCTTCTTCCTTTCCTGCTTCATTCTCAGCTTTTTTCTCTGCCTCTTTCGGAGCGATGGGCGGTGCAAGCGGCGGAGCATTCTCAATCTCGTCAGAGAGCTTCTTCGATATTATCTTCCTGCTCTTAAGGACTTCTCCTAGCTTTGCGAAATATCCTTTGCCCTTCTTTGCTCCTGATTCTTTTTTCATTTCCTTGTCAGGCGCTGCTGCTGCAGGCTTTTCCTCTTCTGCCTTTATCCTTGGCGGCTCTCCTACTCCGAGCGGATTCACCAGCTCGACTTTTTCCTCTGGCTCGCCAATCTCCTCTGGTTTCGGCTTTGCTGCGCTGCCCTCTTCATCATCCGCTTTTATTCTTGGAGGGGGTTTTGGCAGGTCCTGCAGGGATACGCCATGCTTTCTCTGGAGCTGAAGCTTTATTCTCTCAAAGCTATCCTTCAGGTCCTGTCTCGCGTGCTTTGACCTGTTGTCAAGCAATTTTAGCACATCTCCTGTGTGCTTTTCGAAATCAGTGAACTTGTCCATGAGGTTCAGGAATTCTTTTTTCTCTGCCTTGTTGCTTATCTGGAACTTCATCTTGTCAAAGTCTCCTTGGATTCCGTGGAACGTATCCTCGACTTCCGATATCTTCTTCTCGAACTGATCAAAGTTGGCCATCTTCTTCTCAAGGTCAAGGAATATGGTCTCTCCCTTGTCAGCATGCCTCTCGATGTTGGCCTCTACCTTCTTTATCTCAAATATCTCATTCTTCACTTCATCGTTCAGCTTGGTCACCTGCTCTATGCCTTTGTAGAAGTTCATCTGGGTCCTCATCTTCTTGATCTCTTCCATTATGTCCTTCATCATGGCCTCGTTGCTCTCGATGTTGGCCTTGAGGGACTCCATCTTTCCCTCCTGCTTTCTCATCTCGATCATGAGCTTCTCTGGCTGGACGCTCTCGACGAGGTCTATGGCCTTGGTTGCGCTGACCTCAATCTTGGACATCGTCTTGTTGATGTCCATTATCATCCCGCGAAGCTCTCCCATCTGCTCGCTTGACCTGCTGAAACGCTCAGAATTAGCCTTTCTCACCTCGCCGTATGACTCTAGCTGGGCCTTAATCTTGGTAATCTCCATGTCCACTTTGGCGTTGCCTGAGTTGAAAGAATCCTCTTTCTTATCACCAGCGGCGGCGGCCTCTGCCTCTGCAGCGGCGTTCGCCACACCTTCGGCTATTACATCATCCCTTGACTTCTTCTTGTCAAATAAGCCCACTATACACCTCTTTTTTTTCTTACTGGACGGCTAATCGTTATTCTTTTTCTGTTATATATCTTTCCTATTTATACTGATTATATATCTTTTCTTTTCATGCCTCGCTCTTCTCTTCATTCATTTTCTCCCTGCCTTTTGCATGCTCTGCTTTCAGCTTCTCCTCAATCTCTTTCTTGGCATCCGGCTCCTCTGCTGCGAGGGTCTCCTTCAGCTCATCATCTGATTTCTTAAGTATATCTTCGACGGCTTCAAAGTCATGCTTGGCTTTTGTTATCTCAACCATCTTGAATTTAGCATTGATGCTCCTGAGCATCAGATCTGCTATGAACGGGTCTTTCCCGTGCTTGCGCGCATCGCTGATCCTTGACTTGAGTTCAATAAGCCGCTCCTTTAGCAAGGCTATCTTTTTGATAGGCTCATCTTCATCATGCTCGTTTTCTCTAAGCCTTTTTTTGTCAGTCAGCCTTTTCATCTTCTCATCATAGGAATCATCGATTTTCCTGTTCGTGTCAGTCACTTCATTGACCATACTGGAAAGCTCTGCAGTTACAGCAGAGTCTTTCTCTTCGAGGCGCTTCTCCTCCTCTGTCATCTTGTATCCTTCTGCGTTTTCTTCTCCCATGAATCATCACTTCATTGATTTATCGCTTTTTAGCCTCATCACTTAGTTTGTTCGCTCCTCAGACGCTCTCTGCATCAAGCTTCTGCCTTTTCCTCCTTGCTTCCAATAGCTTCATTGCCTTCTCCTTGTCCTTCACCTTTATCATCTTGCTCGCGAGCTCTCCGTCGCCCACAGCGTCCTTTATCCAGAGAGCGAATGTGTTCTTGTCCTGGTCGACGTAATGGCCAAACTCATCAGGGCTCATGGCGTTTATTTCATCATAAAGGTTCTCCATACTCATCACTATCATGCCGTTGTCCAGGCTCAGGACTTTCTCAGGCTCGACTATCTTGACGAAATAATCTTCGCTGGATATGTCGCTTGATATCCTGTCTGGCGGCGCGAGGATTCCTTCATGGTCGGGAGGGGCGCTTGGCTTTTCTTCTGGCTCTTTGGCTGATTCCTGCGCCGGCTTCTCTTTCTCGACGGCCTTCTTCGGTTCGTCATCCTTCTTTTTTCCCGCTTCCTTCTTGTTCTCTTCTCCTTTCTTCGGTTCTACCTCTTTTTTCTGCTCTTCAACCTTCTTTGGCTCGTCTGATTTTTTATCATTTCCTTTCTTTTCATCCGCTTTTTTACTTTCCACTTCTTTCTGCTCTCCTTTCTTCTGCTCTTCTGGCTTTTTATCTTCCTCTTTCTTCTTCACATCGCCAGGCGCCTTTGAGAATTGGGCGACAGCAGCGACCTCCTTCAACTTTTTCACCTGGTCATCAGTTAGTTTCGGGATGGGCTTTTTGTTCCTTTTCAAGTCAAGGAATGAAAGGATTTCTTTTTTGTCAGCTGCGAGCAGGAGATGGTCTGCAAGGTCATGGTCTCCCACGGCGTTTCTTACCCAGTCAGCGAAATCATTTTTCTCCGCATTCATGTGCTTCTCATAGTCATCATCCTTCATGGCAGAGATCTCGTCGTAGAGGCTTGCCATGTTGATGACCAGCATCCCATTGGTCAGCTTGAGTATCTTATCAGGTTCGACATCTTTCTTGAAGAGATCATCCTCTTTCTTAGTGACCTCTTCTCCTGCAGAGGGAGTTTTCTTCTTCTGTTCAGCTTCATAGACCTGCCTCGCTTCTTTTGCCTTTGCGATGTCTGCTTTCAAGTCCTCTTCTGATATGAGCTTCTTCTCAAGCTTCTTAGGGGTCTTGCCGAGCTTCTCCCAGTGCTTCTTCACTCTCGGAGCAAGCCCTTCAAGATAGATTTCTACCATGTTGAAGCTTCCTGTCTTGACCTTGTCAGTGGCAAGCTTGAGCTCCAGCTTAAGGTCAAATATATCGATGCCTAGCTGCTCTAGCTGGTCAATCTCGTATTGCATCTGGTCAATCTTGTCGTTGAATTCATTATATTTCTCGATTTCCTCGTCGGTGAGCCTCTGGACGCTGTGCAAGAGAGGCCTGAACGCTGCGAAGTAAGGTTTACCCCTGTTATATTGCGGGTTCTCTATCATCCCGCTTCCTATAGTGGCCTTGACCAGTGACTTAAGGACCTCGTCGCCGTACTTCACCCTGATCCTCTCAAGGTCTCCTTCGTCCCTAGTCCTCATCTGGATCTCTGTGTTGATGTTGGCCTTGATGGTCCCGACGAAGTCTGTCAATACCTGCGATATCAGCAGCATGCCAAGGCCCCACTTCCTGAATTCCCTGCATCCTCTCTCTATCTGTAGGAAACCCTCTCCGCTTCCTCCGAACTTGGGCAGCAATCTGTGGACTTCATCGTAGACGAACAGGACCTTTAGAGTCCTGCTCTCCCCAAACCCTACCCTGAAGATCTGCCTTATGCTGTTGGCGACAAAGATATCCATATCCTTCGGCTCGAGCTTGTGGCAGGCGAAGATCTGGATCTCGCCAGGCTTGACATATCTCTTTATATCTATGATCTCTCTAGGATTTGTGACCTGCCTGATGTTGCCGTTGAACCCTTTAGCGTCGGTTGGCTTCATGCCGAAATAAGGATAGAGCGAGAACATGACCTTGTCGTCGCATTTCCTGAGCATCCCTGTCCATTGCGCAGTCGGGTCAAACACTATGACTGCGACTCCTTTCTGCAGCATCTCCTCGACGATGACCTGGGCTGACACTGATTTTCCGCTGCCTGTGGAGCCTGCGTCGATGCAGTGGGTCATGAAGCTCTCCATGTTGAAATAAGTCTTTGTGTCAGTCTCAGCGATTTTTCCCACCCAGATGCTTCTCGGTCCTGGCTTTGGCAGCTCGCTCATCTCGACCTTCAGATGGAATTTCTTCTTTGACTCTATCTTCTTGCGAATCTGCCAATAGGAAAGCCCTGCCAATGCGACCAGGATCAGGAATAGCAGTATGTGCCCGACTTGTATAGGCCCTATGACTCTCACAAGATACCAGGGAGTGACCACTGAGAAGATGGTGCTTGTCGACGAGCTCAGGCCGAGGTAGTTGGCAGTGACCCTCAGCACATAGTCTCCTGATTTCGCGTCCGGCGGGATGATAGCGCTCTTTATCATGGAGAACGAGGTCTTTATGAAGACATTGGTCTCATAAGTCCACAGGGTCTCTTTCCCATCTATGTCTTGCACGCTGAAGAATAGGGACGCAGGATACTGCAGGTCTGTGATCAGGTTCCTGAGATCTATCTTGAATTTCAAAGCCTCTCCAGGGTAGACCTCTTTATTGTTTAGCTCCAGGTCTATCAGCAATGCCTCTATCGGCAGCTTCTCCTTTGGCAACACCTCTATTGTGATAGGGATAGTGACGTTGAAGTCTCCGCTCATGATCAGGCTGCCGTTATAAATCCCAGTATCGCCCACTCCGAATATTGTCAATGTCAGGAAATCAGATGATCTTGGCGCGAGCAGCATGGATTCCTTGTCAATCTTGATAAGAGGTGATACATTCCCCTCGATAGAGAAGTAGACGTTGGCAGTTGCCTCCTTGAAGCTGTACAATGTTATTTTCTCCTGCAGGAAATTTCCAAGCCGGATCTTCCTGTTGATATCAGCGATTGATACAATATAATCAGTGCCTTCGATCTTCTTAGGCCTTTGCATGACTGGAGGCATATCATAGTCAGAGCTCTTGGTCTCAGTCCCTTCGGCATCCACTCCTTCCTGGTCTTTGGTCTTGGTGCCAGGGTTGTCTATTCCAGGGCCGATGCCTGTCAGCGGAGGATTAGGAGGATTCTCAGTGACCATCACTATGTTATGCACTGTGCTATTTCCGCGTACGACTGACACGTTGCTCCTGTAAGTCCTGTATCCTGTCTTGACAGCGTAGATTGACCAGTTGCCTTCTTCCACAGTGAGATTGTAAAAACCAGTGATATTATCGCTGTAAGCAGTCTCGCCCTGTACTTCTACAATCACCAGGCCGAGAGGATTGCCAGAAGTGTCAGTGACGTTGCCATACACATATCCTTCCCAAGGAGCAGATCCCTGGCCCTCAGGGCAGGTATCTGTCGGGTCGTTCCAGACATAATAATCCTGCCAGCTAGCATTGACTATCGGCAGGAGCATCTGATAATTGAATCTCTCGCCAGTGTAGCCGTTGACTGGCGTCATCAATATCTTGGTTACAAGGACGAGATGGCCCAGATTGTCCTTGAGTATGCCTGAGATGAAGCTTGTCGAGCCAGAGCCATCATAAGTGTAGGTGTATGTCGCAGGAGCGAGAACGTCTCTATCACCGACCTCGAATGTGTCTGTGCTCGTGAACGTATTTGTCGCCGAGTAAAAGCTTGAGCTACTGACTCCCATGTAAGCATCATATTCTGCGGTGGTGGCGGCCTGCAGCGAGTTGAAATCCACTTCATCTTCAGGCACCATGCTGGCATAAAGCTCATGCTCAATCCCTGATTCAAAGCACTCAAACAGCAGATGTTTCTCATTAGTTGTCTCGGAGAGGGTGGTGTTGCCTGTCATGTTGAATTCCCATTCTTGCGTCCAGCCAACTCCCCAAGCAGTCCCGTACAATGCGCTCCAGTGCGTGACGTCGAACTTGGCTGTTATCTCAATCTCAGTTATCGTCCCTCCCTCTGCCTCAAGGTATGAGACATAGCCGACGAATTGGAATAAAGTGATGAGCCCTTTCAATGAGAGGATCAGCATGAGGACTATCAGGATTGCGAATGCCATCTCCCGCCTTGCATTTTTCTCAACCATATATTTTTCCTCTAATCTTCCTATTGCTTGCTTTCCTCGTATCGTGATTCATAGTATCCTTTCTTGTTGCTGCAGGCCATCACCTGTATCTTGTTGCCTATGTCGACGAGCCATGGATGAACTGATTCCTGCGTCGCCTGGTCAAGGGAATGATAGGATGACTCTATCTGCTTGTACTCCTCTATCGCCTCGACTATCTGGCCTGCATTGATGAATGACTGAATCCTTGATATCATGCTGTTAAGCCCTGCGATCTTGCCGTTATTCGCCAATAATTCCTGGTGGGATTTTATCTTCTCAGCAGCCTCTGCTATCATCCCATAAGCATCGTTCTTTGCCATCGCCGGAAGATCAGCATAGGCATCGCCTGCTTCCTTGTAGAGCTCTGATGCCTTGCTCAAATCACCCAGGTCAAGGTTATCTTTTATGTCATTGATTATGACGCTGACGTAATGCAGCTTGTTTTTCCTCTGAAGAGTGTAGATGGCATACCTTGCGGCGTGAATTCCGTCGTATTTTACGCCTCCAATTACTAATCCCCCCAGCAGGACCATCGTTATTACAAGCGAGAGCACCCAGTTTATCTTCGGGAGCTTTATGCTGCTCACAGCAAATCCTGTGATCTTATCATCCGGCAGCTTATCAGGATCTATGAACAATGCAGTCTTGGAATCCTTGAACAACTCAAGGTCAATCCCTCCCTCGACATAGTATATCAGGCTTGTATCTCCTTTAAGTTCGAATCTTAAGATAGGGTCTTCTTTTATGACGCTGAAATCAGCCGGGCTAAATATATCATTCGCGCTCTCTGAGACAGTCTTTGGCACAACTTCGAGGATGAATGCTCCTGCTGTCAGGTTATAGGTCTTGATATCCCTGATGATACCTGAAAGCTCCTTGCTTGTTCCGTCCTGGAAGGTCACGCTCAGCTTCACAGCTTTGGTGGATATGACTGCTTCCTGCTGGAGCTCTTCCAATATTTTCAGGAGCTTAGCCTCACTTATCTTCTTATTTATCTTATTATTGTCATCACCGCTATTGCCGGCATCCCCTATTACCCCCACCTTATCTCCAGATGAGTCGGCCCTCGCCAGGTATTCTTTCATTAGGCTCTCCAAATCCTCGTTATTGATATAATCCACATACTGCTTAGAGTCGAGAAGGCTCACAAACGACGGAGTCTTCTTGAAAGCCTCTTCAGCCTCTGCAGCAAGCCTCTCAGATTCTGCGCTCCTTTGCGATTCGCTCAGATCGCTCTTGAACTTAAGCCCGTCTATATCTCTCACAGCATTCCTGATAATATTAGCGTTCTTCTCTATTGTGCTGATTAGTCCGAACGCTTCTGCCGCCGCCTTCACGTCAGGAGGCAGGTTGTTCATGTCATCGAGTATGGCGCTGAGCTCCTTGGCCTTGGAGTCGAGCCGAGATATTATCTCTGGCTTCTCTTCAGTAGTCACCTGGAGCTTCTTGCCTACTGTGAATTGCCAGGTGCTGCTCATCCCGCTGCGGCTCCTGTCATCGACGCATTCCACTTTCCACCAATAAGTCTTGTTCTCCAGGTCCATTACGCCGAATGGCTGCTCTGAGCCGTCGTTCGCCGCCACGCCCACGCTTCCGAGATCAAGGAAGAATCCGTCAGGCTTCTCGTTGACGTATATGCTGCAATTGGTCTTCCTTATGTGCTCTGACTTGAAGACGAGCTCTGTCGTCACATCTATCAATCCGCTATCGTTCCCAGGCCTGATGAGCGTAACAGTAGGGTTTATCTTGTAGTCGAGCTTTTCCAGCAAAAGCTTGAATGTCTCATCTTTTGTTATATTAAGCTCCTCCTGATATATCGAGTAGTTCTCTGCAAGGACCGTGACTTCCCTTCTTCCTTGTCTAACATAGAAGTAAGCTTCTCCATTAGCATCAAGCGATTCGGTATTTCCATCAAGCTCAATACTGCCTTGCTTTATTATTGAGTCGTCTCCCGCGTCCCTTGCCTGAATCTTTATGCTGAAAGAATCATCCACTTCGAGCGTTATGCTCCTGTTCTTGGAGTTGTTGAATTCATCATTGACTATTATTATATTGGTGTAGCTGCCTGGTGATGAGTAGGTTATGTTAGCTTTCCTGCTGTTCACACGTGTGCCTGTGCTCATGAGCCAGGTGTAATTAAGAGTGCCCACCCCTCCTGTCGCCTCGGCTTCAAGGTATATAGGGGCGTTCTTTCTAGGATAGTCTATGTTATCGACATCGATCACTATGTTGTTGGTCACATTGTATCTTGCTGTCTTAATATCTGTCTGGCCTGAATGGTTGAAGAACACCTCCAAGATATATTTTCCTGCATTGTTCATGTAAGGCAAAGGCACTTCCTGCGGGCCGGTGGTGCTCTTCACTGTGTTGAATGCTATGCTGCACTCCACAAATCCTGATATGTCAGGGCACACTTCCATCCTTATGCTTGTGCCCTGCGGGGCTATGAGTGTGGCGACGCCATTCTCTGCGAGCAGCCACTCAGACCTTGCGAGCACTAGCTCGAATGTCGGAGATGGAATTGTCGTGTTGACGGTCATTGTCCTTGTCTCGCCAGCTCTTTCATTTCCTGCTGCGTCGGTGCAGTTCACGCTCCAGATATGGACTCCATCGCTTATTCCTGTGATATGCTCAGTCACAGGATCACTATTTGTAGCATTGATGTCAAGGAGTATGCTGCCATCAATTATTAGTTTGCAGGCTAGGTTGTATGGGAGGTTGTCCAATGCCACGAAGCTGAAATCGCTCCCAGATGTGTTCAGCAAGCTATTGTTCTGAGGGTTGAAGAGGACGACCGTCGGAAGAGTTATGTCCGATTCTATGTTTCGCTCCTCGCTCTCCTCTGTGATGTTTGCGTTGGAGCATCCTACTTTCCAAGTGTGAGCTCCCTGAGTCAATTCTCCGGAGAGTTCGTTGAATTCATGGCTCGTGATATTGGTGGATCCTGCTGCTTTGTTTCCGTCGATGACTAGCGTGCAGTTGGTCGCATTGTCCATGTTGACGAGGAACTCTGCTGTGAGTGTGAGTTCTCTTGTAAGCACATCATTCTCTGGGCTGACTATGTCAACGCTTGCGCTGGTGAACGGCATTGCGATGAGGAAGAGCAGAGCAAGAGCTATCGTGAAGGACGCCCTGTTCTCTTTTCTCACTCTATCAGTTCTTTCCATTCTCAAGCTCCTTTATCATCTTCTTCAGCTTCTTGACCAGCTCTTTTCTTACGACGTTCTCTGTCTTGTAGTCCTGCTTGGCCGCAGATTTCTCTTTCTCATTCGCTTCAGGCTCTGCTGCGCCTTCTCCTGTGTAGAATCGTATCCTTGCTTTGATTAGGCTCCTGACTTCCTCGCTGACATCCAAGAAATGGTTTTCTCCTGCGAGGTCTTTAAGTTTCTGAACAAGGGAGGATGGCATCCTCACACTGACTATGGAGTCTACCATCTTCCCCCTCCCCGTCCAGATACTTTGGCGTTATTTTTTATGTGCAGGCCCGATTGTTCCTGCACATACTCTCTGGCAAATTCTCGTATGGCTTCTGAGCGTGACTTGAATATTCGTTTCTTCACTAGCGAGTCGAGTTCTAGAATTAGCTCGTTGGGTACTCTGACGTTCAAAATCTTTGTGTTGCTGACCAAACCGAAACACCAGTATTATATATGTATGACGTTTGTATGTTATTTGTTGTTTTTATGTATGTTTTTTCTCTCTTGATGTGCTAACAGTATACGTATGTGTATAGTATTCTCCTTGTATTACACTAACTGATATATAAATGTTATTGTTCTGGAGAATATGCTTCGGAGTTAGCGCTTTGCAGCTTATTGGCAAGCGAAAGCTTGCGTTGGGGTTCAATACCCCGTCTTTAGCTTGGGGATAGCTCCTAGCAGCGAGTTTTTGTTATTTAAAAGAAAAATATTAAAAGCAGCCACCAAACCAGAGGGATGAAATGGCTGAAACAAAAAAAGAAGCTGAAAAAGACATGAGTGCAGAATACGCCAAGCTCAAGGCGAAATACGGCTTGCCTGACCTCACTGAACTGGACAAGGAATTCGCAGTAGGGAACCTGGATCCGACCACTTTTGTTCTTAGGAACATCATGGGCAAGATGCATGAGAGGATTGACTTCATGATGAAGATGCTCGGAGACCTCATACAGCCGGAGAGCCACATAGCAGACATGCGAGAGGCAGAGATATTCACCGATGAGGAGAAGAAAGGGATTTACGAGCTTTTCAAGCGTGTCGTGTGGTATGAAAGAGAATTCATAATCAAAGATTTCGACTATTCTGATGAACACGCAGCAGCGCTCATACTCCTGTTCTGGAAAGACTGGCGAGTGCTGAAATCAGACTTCCTTAGGGTGCTTCTGAAGATGAAGGAATCATGGGGTAAGGACTCAAGCTCAAAAGAAGAGTTCGGATACTTCGGGTAATCTATTATATTATATAAGGTGATTTATTTGGAAAAGAACTATGTTGTTGTTGGGCTGCCGGGCTCAGGCAAAGGAACTCAGGCAGTGAAGATAGCAGAGCATTATATGCTCCCCCACATATCAACAGGAGATATATTCAGAGAGATACAGACTAAAGACACTCCTCTCGGCAAGAGAGTCAAGAAGATGCTTGACGAAGGCGTCTTTGTTGATGACAAGACCGTGTTCGAGGTCGTCCTCCAGAAGCTTAACACTCCTGAACTCAAGAAAGGGTTTGTCTTTGACGGATTCCCGCGGAACATGGACCAGGCCGCGTTCCTGGAAAAATACCGAAGCGTGACCAGATGCGTATTCATCGATGTCAGCGATGCTGAGTGCATCAAGAGGATGTCCTCCAGGAGGATATGCTCGGATTGCAACGCGAATTTCAACATAATATACATCAAGCCCAAGAAGGAGGGGATCTGCGACAAGTGCAACGGAAAGCTCCTTGTGAGGGATGATTCGACTCCCGAAGTCATCAAGATAAGGATGAACGAATACCACACAAAGACCAAGCCGCTCGTCGGATTCTACGAGAAGAAAGGGCTTCTCCTGCGCGTGGACGGAGAGCAGCCCATCGACAAGGTGTTCCAGGACATAATTGCAGAGATGGGGTGCGAAAAAAATAAGATAATATAAAAAAATTATTTGAAAAAATATTTTCCGCTTTCTCGGGCATAGTCAGCCACTTTGCTTTTGTCAAGCGACAGCTTATCTTCTGTTCTCAGGCGTCCCTGGGCGTCGATGCAGAATGGCTCATCGAATTTTTCTGATACTCCTGATATGATGCCAGCCACGTTCTCTCCGCTAAGGCCGCCTGCGAGCCCTATCCTTGTGTTAGGCATAGCCTCTCTCAGCGCAAGCATGAGATCTGTTGAGAAACCTGTGTCTAGAGAGACTCCTTTCCCTCCGGATTTGTCAATCAACGCATAGCTTGCTAACTTAGCATATTTGCCGGCTTTGGCTGCTATCTCTCCTATGCTCAAGCCTTCTATAGCTCGGTTGGGAAACTGCAGGACTATCTTCATCCCCGGCATCTCTGAGATGATGTTTCCTAGGCTCCGGATGCTTGGCCAGTCGACGTTGAGCTGCACTGAATTGCAGATTCTCCTATTGTAAAGGTCATTGATTTGAAATAGCCTCTTGACCTGGTCGTCAAGCGTGTCTTTCTCCTTGGTGTGGTAATGCATCATCGGAAGGGCCCATGCTGGAAGGCCTGATGCCAATTCAGGAATCCTTGACAGTGCTGGGCTCTGGGTTCCCTCTAGGTTGATGTCATCCAGCTTCTTTTGGGAGCAGAGAAAGCCGAACATCGCGAGGTAGCCCTTGTTTTCGATTCCATTTTCTGCAAAGGCATCCTTTGCAGCCGTTATCTCTTCTACTGTCTTGAATCCGGTTATTCCTATGTATGGTTTTGCTTTCATTTTATATCACCTTTATAGGATAGGTCTGAGCATCAGAGATAAATTTTTAGCTTATACTATATATTATAGTTTAACTAGTTATATTTTCCAGAAAAGTTTATATATGGGGTGGGGTTGCCAGAAACCATGATAAGGAAATTGATCAGGTTATCGCCATCGACAAGCGTGGTCTCGTTGCCATCGCCATGGATAAAGAAGAACAAGCTGCAGAAGGGAGATGATTTGTTTGTTGAGGAGCGGGAGAATCGGGTGATGGTCTCCTCCAGGAACAGCAAATCTGAGAGGGAGACTTCTTTTGACATCAGTGGCATATCTGACAAGAAATTTGTATGGTTCTATTTCGACGCAGCATACGCTGCAGGATATGATTCAATTACGATTCTTTTCGATGATAAATCCCAGGCTGATGTATTCTCAAAGATTGAGCGCTATTTCCCTGGTATGATGATCTGCGAAGAAAGGAAGAACATGGTGCGGTTCAAGAGCATAACCGATTCTCCAGAGGAGGATTTGCTGGCGATAATCAGCAGGATATTCAATATGAAGATAGCGATAATAGAGGACGGCATAGACGCGATAAAGAAGCCAGACTATGCATTCCTTTCTCGCATGAAGAAGAGGGATTATTCTGTGAACACTTACGTGGACTATTGCTTCAGGCAGCTGAATAAATATGGCTTCGACCCATTGTCCAAGGTCGGCAGCATCCATACTTATATCAAGATTTTGGAAATGCTCTCGGACAAGATATGCGCTGCCTTTGTTGAGATAGGCTGTGAAAAAAAGAAAACAACTGTTTTGCCTTTCGAGAAACTTCTCTCGACATATAGGGCGCTTCATAAGATACATCTTCACATCACTCCAGAAGGATTCCTGCGCCTGAAAGGGATTGTTGAGAAGAATGCCTATGATGACATTAAAGATACTGAATTAAAAGGCTTATTCAATGAGATCAACAAGCTCCTATTGGATCTTCTCCAGATTGAGCTCGAGATAGGGGCGTGAATTCTCGGGCTTATCCGCCAATACAAACATATTTAAACAGCGTCCAGTCTTTTTTTATTCATGCTAAAACAGACTTTTCTTCATCTTCCGGGCATCACTCCTGAGCTTGAGCAAGAATTATGGAAGAATAAGATCAATTCTTGGCATTCGCTCATTGACAACCAGGCCGGTCTTAAGCTGTCAAAGCTGAGAAGAGGGAGGCTTATCAATCACCTTAACACGTCGATTGAGCATTATGAGAATAAGGATTTTTCCTATTTTGCGGACGCTCTTCCTTCAAGGCATCATTGGCGGGCCTATCCTGAGATGAAGGGCAATTGCTGCTTTCTTGACATAGAGACAACAGGCCTCTCGAGGCATTATAATGATATTACCCTAATCGGGATGTACGACGGAAAGAAGAGCAAGTTTTTTGTCAATGGGAAGAACATGCACGAATTTCCTGACGAGATAAGGCAGTATCCTATGCTTGTCACCTTCAACGGCAGATGCTTTGATCTTCCCTTCATCCAGGCAAAATTCCCGAAGCTTGACCTGAACAAGTTCCATGTCGACCTTAGATATGCGATGAAAGACATTGGCTACCGAGGCGGACTGAAGAATATCGAGCGAGAGCTCGGCCTTGAGCGGGATGATGAGATCCAGGGGATGGATGGCTTTGAAGCAGTGAGGCTCTGGCGTCGCTACAAACACGGCGATGAGGGTGCGCTGAAAAAACTCATCAAGTACAACCGAGCAGACATAGAGAACCTGAAGACTTTGATGGAATTCGCGTTTGAGAACCTGAAGAAGAGGATGTTTTAAGATTCTCTCCAGTCATATTAATCTTTCTTAGCCAATGAGTTATAGAACTTGCGCACCACCCTGATGCCGGAATCCGGGTCTATGAATATTCCGTTTCTCTCGTCTCTTGACGCGTTGTAGCCTATCTCCATCCCGACGAGGATAGCGTTCTTGTCGACTATAGTCCTTTTTATACGGCATTTGTGGATATCTGAGTCGTTGAACACTATCACTTGGTTCAGGTCAGAGTGCTCTATGAATACATTGGGTGAGATCACAATATCCCTTCCTCCGACGCTGGTTAATGTGCTTCCTTCACTTATGAGAGCAGTCTCTGGTCCAGCAACTTGCTTTCCAGGACCAAAATATGTGTTGTCTGTGAAGAATCTCCATTCTGTGTTGTAGATGCTGAATCTCGGGGTTATTGATACCAAGTCCATGTTGGCTTCGAAGTATTCGCTTATCGTCCCCACATCTCGCCAGTAGGTGGAATCTGCGCTTTTCGTGCGGTCTCCCCTGATCATTATTCCGTCTTTGTTAATGCGAGGTATCTCTGGGATGTAATTATTCTCTGTATAATCGTATCCGACAACATTCATTGATCCGAGGACTGATGGAATTATATGTTTTCCGAATAGCGCGCCTTCTTTTTGGAGGGCTTCTATGAGTTTTTCTGTTTTTGCTGCGTATATCCCCATCGATGCGTAGAATTCATCCTTTTTCTTCGCCCTGAATGGTGTGTCACGGTCTTTTTCTTTGAATTCTATTATTCTGCTGGAATCATCGATTTTTATGGAGCCTAGTTGTTTTGCCTGTTCCATCGGTTGGGATATGATTGATATTGCAAAATCACCGTTTTTTTGTTCCATGAAATCGACGAACTTGTGGTAGTCCATCTTGAGTAAGTGGTCTCCTGGCACTATGAGAACATTTTTTGGATTGTGGAATTTTATGTTCCTTAAGACTTGTCTTACCGCATCTGCGTCTCCTTTGTAGGTTTCTCCCAGAATCTGCGGTGATCTTACCTCGACGAATGATCTTCTGCGTGGATCAGATGTCCATATGTTGCTTACGTGCTTGATAAGAGAATCATCTGCGCCTTGTGTGAGGATGAGTATGTTCGTAAGCTTAGAATTGAATGCATTGCTTAGAGGTATATCTATCAACCTGTATTTTCCTCCGATGGGGACTGCGGGTTTGGCCCTGTGCTCTGTGAGCGGCTTCAGCCTTGTGCCTTCTCCGCCAGCGAGCACTACGACTAATGTTTCAAGTGTCATCTGTCTTAGGATAAGAACTTCATTTAAAAAGTTTATTGTTTTAATCACTTCTAAGTGGTATTATTCGGTGTCGCATTTCACAGCGGGCTCATAATCCTCAGCTTCTTGATTATTGGCGGAAGCTCTTTTAGCACAATCGCGATCTCTTCTTCTGTCGTGTATCTGGACAGGCTAAGCCTCAGGCTTCCGTTGGCGTCTCCTTTGTTGAGGCCGATGGCTTGTAAAACATGGCTTGGCTCGAGCGAGTGCGATGAGCATGCTGATCCTGTCGATGAAGATATGTTTTTTAAGTCAAGGTAACCTCCGATGGCTTCTCCCTCGATGCGTTTGAATACGAAGTTGATGTTGTTGCACAGCCTTTTCTCTCCTCGTGGGCCGTTGAGCTTTGCTTCAGGTATGTTCTGCTCGACGCCTTCGATGAACTCATCGCGCAGCATCGTCATGTGCTTTATGTGCTTCTGGCTGGAAGCTTGATTGACTGCTTCTGCGAATCCTACAATGCCAGGTATGTTCTCAGTCCCTGATCTCAGGTTGCGCTCATGCCCTCCTCCGTGCTGCCATGTCCCGATGTTGACTCCTTTCCGGATGTACAAGGCTCCAACTCCTTTCGGCCCGTGGATCTTGTGCGCGTTGAGAGTCATCAGGTCCAGGTTCTGCTTTTTCACGTCGAGAATTGTCTTGGTATAGCTCTGACATGCGTCTGTGTGAAAATAGATGTTGTGCTTCCTGCACACTGCGCCAAGCGCGGCGAGGTCCTGGATTGTCCCTATCTCATTGTTGCCATGGATTATCGACACTATTATCGTCTGCGGAGTTATCGCCTTCTCAAGCGTCTCCGGATTCACGAATCCCTCGCCGTCAACGTCTAGATAAGTCACCTTGAATCCCTGCCTCTCGAGCCATTTGCAGGAGTTCAGTACGCAGTCGTGCTCTATGCTTGAGGTGATTATGTGATTGCCCTTGCTCCTGTTGGCGAATGCTATGCCTTTCAGCGCGAAGTTGTTGGCTTCTGTTCCTCCGCTTGTGAATATTATCTCCTCGGGTGAGGCTCCGATGCTTTTCGCGATGGCTTTCCTTGCTTTCTCCATGGCTTCCTTTACTTCTCGGCCTTTGCTGTGCGTCGATGAGGCATTTCCATATTTTGCATCGAAATATGGCATCATCGCCTTTATCACTTCAGGAGCGACGGCTGTTGTTGCCGCGTTATCAAGATAGATATCTCTTTTTCTGAGACTCAGCATTTCCTGCACCTCCCTTTGCAATGGTTGTGCACGTGCTTGTCGACAAGCGCAAGCATCGGCATCACAGTGTCCTTGTTGAGCGAGTATATCCTTTTCTTTCCTTGCTGCTTTGCTGAGATTATGTTGCATTTGGCAAGCTTTGCCAGGCTGTGTGATATCTTGCTCTGCTCCTCGCCTAGCAGGGCTGACAGCTCTGTGACGCTGAGGGGCTTTGTGCGCAGCCCTGTGATTATCCTGAGCTTTGTCTTGTTCGAGAAGTTCCCAAAGAAATCTTCATATGAAATGCAGTTCATATGAAAAATGGTTCATCCGAAGTTTATAAACTTTGTGATTTTTAATGGAACATCTCCTTGATCGCTTCTGTGGCATAGCTTCCCTTGCCAAGGCTAAACTTCAGCAAGACTTTTTTCTTGCCGCTGTTGAGCTCGTCGTCTTCCAACTCTCCGATGGACAGGCCATTGATCGCAGTGTAGAGTTTTCTCTCGTCGCCGTCGACACTCAATTCAGGGATGGCTCTTATGATGAAGTCCTGCTGAGTTACCCCCTCCTCTTCCATTATCTCCCTGATTATCCTTCCGGCATTGTCATCTTTCAGCTCTGTGGCAAAGCCGACTATTGGCAGCGTTGTTGTGTTCCCGGCAGGCGCAAGCCTTTCTTCAACAATCTTTTTTGCTGCATTGTTCCAGATCTTGCTCTGATATGAGTGGACATAGAGAGTCAGGTTTTTCCAGGGGATTGTCTTCAATGCTCCGACATAATCATTCTTGTGTGCCAAGAGGTATGACCTGATCCTGTCCTCTTCTTTTCCGGTATGCTCCAGCAGGGTCTCTATTGCTTTCTTGAAGTCCTTCTTGATGATGGCTTTTCCGATCTCTGCGTTGTTGGTGCTGAATCTCTGCTCCCCAAAGTAGTTGACTATGCGTGAAACCTGTTTTGGCGCGTTGGTTATGTTTCGCACCACTATCTCGAACTCGTTGCCTTCAAGCTCTCCGAGGGATATCTTCTCTTTTGAGAATCCGACGAACTTCAAGCTGATGTCTTTGAGGTTGACGCTCTCGGCCTTTTCTCTCGGCACTCCTCTTATCGATATGAACTGCTCGCTCACTGCCTGCCGGTCCTTGCTGCCAGCATAGCCCATGTTCTTTCGTGGGATCCTCAATGCGTCTGCTACGCGCTGGACTGCAGTCTCTGTGTTGTAATCCTTTTTTTTGAGCAGGAATATGAGATAGCTACCGCTTGCTATTGGCTTGAATGTAGGGATTTCCCGCACTATAAATTCCTCAGGCGTCTGCTTTATCTTGTAGTTTTGCATGACAGTGAGGAAGCTTATTCCATAATTAAATGTTGTGTTTGTACATTGACAAAAAGATTTAAAAATGACTGAAGGTTCCTTCTGCCTGTGATCTGTTTTGGACGACTTACCTAATCCACAAAGACGCTCAATAAGGGAATCTCTCGAGACAATACTTATTCCTGGAAGACTCGTAAAGGAAGCGGAAAGGGACCCTTTCTTTAGCAACCTGCCGAGAGGGCTTAAAATATTCTATTCCGTTGGTTTGACTGGCATCCAGCTAGTTTATGATGCGGCGCTGGTTTACGGCGCTTATAGTCTAGCAGAGTATTTGCGGGGATAATCCTGTTTTTTTAATTCTCTTTAAAGATCGGTTGTCTCTCTGCCTTTTATTAGAGTTTAAAACCTAAACATTAATAAATGAAATGAGCTTTTTCTGCGGGATGAATGGACGTGTGGCCTAGACTGGAAAGGCTTGGCTTTTGTCAGGCTTTGGCTTTATAGGGCAACAGCCTCCTACAATAAAGGTGAGCCTTTGAGTTCGCCTTTTGGTGAGAGCTGTGGGTCGGGGGTTCGAATCCCCCCACGTTCGCTATAGGATGAGAATTGTTGATTGAGAAGTGTTAATTATGAAGATTAACAAGAAAATCCTTGGCGTGGTCGGATCAATCACTCTTGGAGTGGTCTTGCTTGCCTTGGTCATGCTGAAATATCCTTTCAAGGATGTCATATCTACTTTCAGCCACATAACGCCGAAGCTGGTCATAGCTTATCTTTGCGTCTCATTCATCATAATGCTCCTTTTTGCCATCAGGTGGAGATATGTCCTTAAGACTTTAGGGTACAACATACCGTTCATAGAGGTCTTTGGCTTTCGGGTCATAGAGTATGGCATAAGTTACATGACTCCTTCAGGCAAGGCTGGCGGTGAGCCTGTGCGCGCAGCTCTTCTTATGAGAAAAGGGATTCCTTTCAAGGAAGGCCTTTCGACTGTGTTTGCTGATAAGACCATCGAGCTTTCAGTCTCGCTGCTTTTCTTCATCTTTGGCATAATGATTCTTGCAGTAGGCTACGCTCTGCCAGGAGGCCTTAATGTCATCCTGATATTGGTCTCATTATTTCTATTGTTTATTATATGGACATTTTATTCCAGGATATTGCGCGGAGAGCCTGTTTTCGGGGCGCTCTTCAAGCTATTGAGATTCCATAAGGTAAAGTTCCTGGCAAAATACCAGCAGGCAGTCGCTGATTTTGAGAAGCCGATAATAAAATTCTATAATGAGGAAAAGAAAGCTTTCTTTATAGCCCTCTCGCTCAGCATACTCAGCCTTATATTCTCCCTTATCGAATACAAGCTTCTTTTGCTGATGCTAGGCATAGATGCGCCGCTAGGAGTGGTCTTCATGGTGTTCTCAGTGGTAGGCTTTGCGTTCCTTGTGCCGGTCCCCATGGGCCTTGGAAGCCTTGAAGCGTTCCAGGTCTCGCTTTTCTCAGTCCTAGGATTAGGTTCAGCAGCGGGAATCGGCCTTGCAATGATATCAAGGGCAAGGGACTTGCTCTGGGTGCTAGTGGGAGTCATATTATCATTGTATCTTGGAGCCTTGAAAAGCCTGCTCAAGGAAGCTTATAATGCGAAGCACAACAACCCGCTCATGCGTGCCACTGTATTTCGCGGCGGAAGGCCAGGGCATATCAATATCACGATGAATCGGCCTGAGATCAAAGACGGCTTTGTCTCAATCTATACTCTCAAGAAGAGATACGCTCTGATGAAGAAATATGAGCCAAAGAAAAAGCATGTGAAAGGCTTCGGACCTGTGAAGAGCGGCAGGCTTGATTTCAGGAAAAAGAGATAACCGACCGGAAGGATCATCTAGAAAAGGTATTGCGATGTATAAGATGGTGCGCTTTGAAAAATCATTGATTATCCTGTCTGAAGCAGCGAGGATATTCTTTCGAGGAGTGCGAGTGCGATTCACAGGAGTCAAGCGCTATCGTGGAAGCGCAGAATCGATCTCTCGTCAGATAATCCATGCTTGCTTTGACCAGAAAAAGAAATATTTTCGTGTGAGCGGTGACAACGCCCATTTCTGTGAGTTCTATGCAAGGGATTTTGGCTGGTGCACAGAGTCATTGCTATCCCTCGGCTACTACAAGGAAGTCATCAGCACGCTTGATTATGCCCTTGACATCTTCCAGCGGCATGGAAAAATCGAGCAATCCATCAGCCCGGCAGGAAAGCCTTTCACTTTCCCGAGCAGTAAATATTCTCCTGACGCGCTGGCCTTCCTTGTCAGGAGCCTTAGGCTTGCAGGGAACCATCTGCTTGTCAAGAAGTACAGGGATTTTCTCAACCATGAGGTCAAGCGCTACTTTGAGCTGGTCATCGACAAGAAGACCGGCCTTGTAAGAAGCGACAGGAGCTTCAGCTCCATGAAGGATTATTCTGTCCGCCAAAGCTCATGCTATGATAATGTGATGACTGCGATGCTATGCGAAGACCTGGAGGCTCTTGGCCTGATAAATCCTTTCAAGAGAGGGGATTATCACAGGCTTATCATAAAGCATTTCTGGAATAGCAATTATTTTCTTGATGATCTTTCTGGCAGCAAGCTGGTCTGCGGTGATGCCAATGTACTTCCTTTCTGGTCAGGCATCATAAAAGATCATGCTGTGCTCAAGAAAGCCATCGCTTCTATCCGGAAGGCAGGTCTTGATAACCCATTCCCGCTGAAATACACCCGCCGGAAGTTCTCTGAGCAGAAGATGATAGCAAAAGAATTCTTTGCCGGCGATTATGAGCGCGACGCCATCTGGCCTCACGTCGGACTGATGTACATAAAAATAGTCTCTGCTGTTGACAAACGGCTTGCCCGTCGCTACCTCTCGCAGTATGAGAGGCAGATCCTTCTTCACAAGAATTTCCTTGAGGTCTACGACCGGAATGGAAAGCCTTTCAAGAATCTTTTCTTCCACGCAGATGAGGGCATGCTCTGGGTCGCTAATTATCTTTCTTTGAGAAAAGAGCTTAAAGCTTGAGAAGAGCTCTGGCGGTTACCAGTCCTTATGCCGCTTGGTCCTGTTAATATACAATGTGCTCTTGAATGCGGCTCTCGCACCAATCTCCTTGCCTATTATCAGGTTTCTCTTCTTTTTTATTGAGTCAAGTATCCCCTCGACTGAGTTTGCTCGACAAGCCACTAATCCAGTTCCTAGCTCTGATGATCTATGCGCATCGCTACCCGCTGTGAAAGCCATATTCCTTCTCAATGCCCATCCTCTTGATCTCTTGTTCATGTAAGGCCTGCTAGAGCTGTTCATAACCTCGACAGCATCAATCCTCTTCAGCGCCGGCCTCATCTTCTTTTTCGCAAAGAACATATAGCTGCTCTTGTTAAAATATGTGTAAGGGTGAGGTATGCTTTTAAGGCAGGCATAGTTGTCTGCCATCTCTATTATATCATTCATGCGCAGGGGGGACCTTACTGCGGTTAAGGTCTTGGAAAATCCGTTCTTAGGCCTTCTGGAGGAGTAGCTCTTGCCCTTGATGTATTTATCATAATATGCTAGCAGATCTTTTGCTGAATAAAAACATAATAGGATATCTTTGTTCTCCCTACTGGCGATTTCTATTCCAGGGATCACCATCACTCCCATCTTTTTTCCTATCCTTGAGGCTTCGACGGCTCCCTCTGCTCTCTTATGGTCTGTTATCGCAAGCCCAATTCCAAGCTTTCGGGCCCTCTTCAACAGCTGCTCGATAGGAGTCTTTGAATCATGTGAATACATCGTGTGGACATGCATGTCTACGAGAGAATAATCTTTCTTCATCTCATCCAGCGCTTCCTTGTGGAAGAGCATCTTCTGAAATTCATCTTTTTTCCCAAACATATTATGGTCACATCCTACTCATATAAAGTTCATGCTTGCTTGTGCTTCTTTATTATTTCCATGGCTTTCTTGCCGTCGACCTTTCCCCGATACTTGGTCATGAGCATTCCCATCAATGCTCCGGGACTCGCGGCAGGGTTGTCTTTTACGAGTTTTATCGTCTCCTGCTCGATCTCAGCATCACTCACACCAGCATACTTTGAATAATCCGGCTTGTTGCCCTGAGCTATCTCTACGAGTATCTCAAACACTGCGCTTCGCGGTATCTTTCCACTGTCTACTTTCTCAAAAAGCTGGTCGATGTGCTCGAAGATATTGATATCTTTCTTGAAGCGGGCCTTTATCTCCTTCGGCGCGTTTATGAGCGTATCTGCGATGAATTTCGCATCAAGGTTCTTGTATTTGCTCGCATATTTGTCAAGGTCTATCTTTCCTTTCACGATTGCAGTCGCAAGGTCAGTGCTGAGTTTATGCTTCAAAGAGAGATCCTTTACCTGCTCCTCTATCGTCTTCACGACAGCGATGTTAAGGTCTGGCTTTATCGGAGGAATATCAGTCTCAGGATACATGCGGTCCTTGCCAGGCATCGGCCTTAGAAAGCTTGTGGAAAAATCATCCTCGACATTCCTGACCTCTGGATCAAAACGCTTTCCTGATTTGAGAAACTTAATCTGCCTTTCGATATCCTTCTCTATGACCTTGACAATGCTTCGCAGGTCCTGGAAGCCCTTGATCTCCACCCTTGATCCGCCGCTGATGCTGAGGTTGACATCCTGTCTTATAGTCCCTATGCCTCGCTTGCAATTGTCTGTGCTTCGAAGTATCATACCAATCTTCGCCGCGACCTCTTTCACTTCTTCAGGTGTGTGCATGTTAGGGCCTGTCGCGATCTCTATCAATGGAATCCCGAGCCTTGAGAGGTTGTATACATCATGGTCTTTTTTTCTTTCTATGACCTGGCCGGCCTCCTCTTCTAGGCAGACTGTGTCGATAGTTATCTTCTTTCCGCTGACTTCAACATACCCGTCAATTCCTATGAGCATTGTCCTTTGGAAGCCGGATGTGTTTGAACCGTCGATGACGGTCTTTCTCATGACCTGGATCTCGTCGACAATCCTGCAGTTCAGCATCTTTGCGACCTGAAGCGCAGTCCTTAGTGCCTCTTCGTTGATTGGGTGAGGAGGCTCGCAATCCAATTCCACAAGACAAGTTATATCCTCATGACCTTCGTAAATGAAATACTTTTTCTTACCCGCTTCATAAAGAGCTGCTTGGTCAACACCACCGCTCTCACCAGCCGAGGCTCTTAAGTATCTTTTAACCTTAAAATCAGAATCGCCTTTTCTGATTTCGGTGGGGCAATTACAGAATAATTTATGGCCGGACAGCTGTTGATGGATTTCTATCCCGCACTTGAAGCCTAACGTCTTGTAATCAAGATGCTCAGTCATATAATATAAACCTCACTTAAGGACAAAAGAGCGCCTCTCTTTTTTAATGTTTTGCTTAGGCTAGAAAAATAATATCTTTTTCTCCCTTGAAATGCTCATCCCCAGTTATTATCCTGCATCTTAGCTCTTCCTGTTTTGCGAGCATTATGGCATCAGCCAGCCCGAACCTGCTTTTTTTCTTTCGCATCTTGATCTTGAGTTCCACTGCACGAAGCCAGTCCTTCCTGTTGATAGGCATTATCTCTGATTTGGAGGCGATAAGCTTGTGTATGAACGAGAAATCCTCTTCCTGCCTTAGGGCCCACTCGTAGATTTCTGCGAGGTTGCATTCCAGGGTGTAGCATTCCCCCTTCTCAATCTGATTCCTGACTGCGATGCCTTTATTCGTGCCGTAGAAATATTCTATCCACGCGTAGCTGTCGATTATCATCTGCCTCACCCGACTTCCCTGTCAAGATCAGCATGTTCTCTCTTGAAAGGCCGGTACTTCTTGCCTTTGAGGAACCCGAACCCTGAGAGCTCGTCTTTTTTTGTTATGAAGACATCTATCCTATCCCCGACATTCAGGCCAGAACGATCAACCTCATCTCCAGGGATTATGATGGCTTTCGAATTGCCCCATTTCCTGATTTCGACTTCCATGATGAGACAATAAAGTATCATCTATTTATATGGTTTTCGGTGAGAAGGGCCGCCCACTCAGAATTCCTTCTTCTCGCTCCTCTCGCTTATCTCTCCGCAGAGGTTATTCTCGAAGAGCGCCTTTATCTCTTTCATTCCGCCTTTCTTGTGGTTGCTCAGCAGCCATGCCAGCTTGATAAAAGCAGTCTCGGGGGTCATGTCGCAATAGTTGCCCATGATCCCCATCTCGAGCTCTTCTCTTCCTGTGCTGTAGACGTTCATGTTGACCCTGCCGTAGATGGTTTGGCTTGTCATGGCGATTGGCATCTTCTTTGCGAGCTTCGCCAGCTCTGCCTTTACGCTTGAGTTCTCCTTGCTGTGCTCATCAGAATCAGTTATGCCTATATGCCCCAGGCCAGTGCCTTCTATCACCAATCCGTCAAAGTGTTCGTAGCACTTGAGCTCATCAGAATGCATGTTAGGATGTGATTTTATGACTCCGACCTTTATCTTCTCATCAAAGAGCGAGAGCTTCAGCTTCTCTTCAGATTCTTTCTTCACCCTTATGATGTCTATCTTCTTGTGATTATAATCAATCCTTGCTACCAGCCCCTTGTTGATTGCCTTGAACGCATCCCTGCGGCTCGTGTGCATCTTCCTTGCGTTAACGCCCTCGATGATGAGGCATTTCTCGTCGTCCATGCCCTCGTGCATGCATACAAAGACTCCCGGCATCTTTGCGCTCGTGATGAAGAGTGCTGCGCTGATAAGGTTGACTGCTGAGTCGCTGCTGGGCCTATCGCTGCTTCGCTGGCTTCCGACAAGCACGATAGGAATGTCAAGGTTTTCCAGCATGAATGAGAGAGCCGCTGCGGTGTAGTGCAGAGTATCAGTCCCGTGCGTCACGATGATTCCTTTTGCTCCTTTTACTATCTCTTCTTCTATGGCTTTACCTATCAGGTTGTATTCGTGGAACCTTATGTTCTCTGACATCAGGTTGGCTATCAATTTGCTGTCGATGTTAGCGATCTCCCTGAGCTCTGGGAATAGTCCCATGATCTCTTCAGGAGTGAACTTGGCGATGACAGCTCCAGTCTCATAATCGACCTTGCTGGCGATGGTCCCGCCGGTGTGAAGCAATGCGATGGTGGGAAGCTTCGAGTTCTTTCTCTCAGCATGATGCTCAGCAGCCTGGCTTTCTTTTGCCTTGCTAAGGCTCTTCTGCTCTTTGATATTCCTCTTCGCAATCCCGATGTTGTAGCCGTTGGATAGCTTTATCACTATGAAATCCTTCTCTTCCTTGATGAAGACTCCCTTGTGATGGGTGCCTTCTGTAACGACTTCTATCGTCTCTCCTTGCTTGAACATATCAGTTGCCTTTTGTCAGCCGCATTATTTTTTCTTTTTCTTCGCTTTGCCGACTTTCTTGTACTCATTGACAGCTCTCTTCTGGATAGCAGCCGCCTCTTTTTTTAGCTTCGCCGACCATGAGTTGAGGAGCTTCACTGCTTTCTTATCATATCCTCGCTTGTGGATCTCTTTCGCTGCCACTACTGCTGCTCCGATGGCTGCCGCAGCCGCTGCTACGCCAATAATGATTTTTGCCTTCTTTCCCATGATTATTCACCTCATATATTGTTATGTTCTCTTTTTACAGCAAGGATTATTTAAAGTTTGTTAAAATCAGCCTTTTCCACGTTCGCTGCTGCTCACTTCAAAGGCTGGCGAAACGATTAGTATGGGACATTCGCTCTTGCGAAGTCCCATTCCATACGAAGATTATTAGAGCGAGTGGGGCTGAGCGAGTCGTAGACGAGCGAAGTCGCACGGTTTTGGTCCGCTCAAAAACGTGGAACGTTTTTGGCGCGCAAAACGCACGGCGTTTTGCTGAAGCTTTTTCGCAGAAAAGATTGGGCGCGGTCGAAATAAGTTAATTATTTAAACTACTAAATACGAAGGCATCTCATGTCACGAATGGGCGCAGGCATACATCACCTGTATAAGAGGAAAAGGTTTCACCAGCTTCCCGGAGAAAAGCTTCAGGAGTATCCTCATCCGGATAAGTGGATCAATCGCCTTGACAAGCTTTTGCTCATCATAGCTGCCGTCGGCCCTATAATGAACATCCCGCAGGCAATCCATATATTCGCCCTGAAGAACGCATCCGGAGTCTCTCTTATATCATTCAGCAGCTTTGCTTTCTTTGACATATTCTGGCTCATCTATGGTATCGTCCATAAAGAAAAGCCGATAATCATCGCTTATGCGCTCTGGTTCATAACAAACCTAGTGGTAGTGGCTGGAATTATCATGTATGGTTGATGTTAATCTTAGCTAGGGGGCACTTTTCCGATTATTTTATCAAATAATCTGCTTAACTCCTAAGGATATTTGCGATATTTGCCTGAGAAATTAATACTACTCTCGATAATCGTACATGTGCATTTTTGTTCCTATTGTGGAGAGAATTCTTTCTCTCCGGGATATATACTGTTTCTCTTCTGATTCAAGTAAGCTAGTTAGTCTTGTTTTTTCTTTAGCGTGTCCTAATTCTTCTTTTCGCATCTCTTCAACTGTTTTCAATAATCTGCTTACATTAGGTTTTATTTTAGCTAGATCTTTTAGTTCATATCTTTTAATTGCTTCTCTTGCTTCTTTTATATATCTACATCCTTCTTTACTTGAAAGAACTTCTTTTACTAATCCTATTCCAACAAGAGAGTATTTATCGCCTAAAAATCTTGGATTTGGCATCATCTGTAGAACCTTATCTAATCCAGAAAATTGTAATGGGTCATAATCACTCAATCCATGCATATTTACTAGTCTTAACTGATGAATAAGCATTTCTCCCATGCCTTGCCTATAACTTTCAGGGCTTATCTGCTTAAATGTAGCAATTGCTGGATAGAGATCAATATACGAATATGCTCTTGGCATAATTTGTCTCTGGGCATTTAAATTCTCCAATGCTCTCTCGAAATCACAAAACAGAGTATTCTGATTTGATACTCGTATATGTGCTGAAGAGTTAACATCTCTTAATGTTTTCTGATATTGTTCTGAAACTTGTTTATGTAATTTTGCAAATTCATCAGCATATAGGCTGGCTGCAGAGGTTACCAATATTAGTCCTTTTTTTGCCAATTCGATTCCGCCAGAATCATACTCAATTCCCTTACCCTCCATATTTAACATCTGTTCATGAATAAAGTAATTCCCTCTTAATCTTGAATCATAGGGTCTAACTATGTCTCGCAAAAAGGTTCCATGCAATTCTTCGAATTGGTCTAATGAATCTGTTTGTTTTGTCATTTTCTTTTATCCTCCTATCTTTAGTTACAATATAGTGGTAGCAAGATATCTTATATGTTTTATCTCCCACTTGGTGAGGTGTAAATAGAAAACTTTATATAAACCAGGCTGCTCTTTTAGGGTATGAACGAGAAATTACTGGAAGAAATAGGCTTGACCAAAGGAGAGATTAGAGTATATTTTACTCTTTTGAAGCTAGGTGAGACTACGACAGGAAAGATAATCGAGGAAGCTCAGATATCCAGCGGAAAGATATACGAGATATTGGAAAAGCTCATAAAGAAAGGATTGGCAAGCCATATAATCAAAGAGAAAACAAAGTATTTCAGTGCCGCTTCCCCGAACAGGATACTGGATTACTTGCATGAGAAAGAGAAGAACATCAAGGAAAAAGAGCAGGAACTACTGAAAGAACTGCCGACACTTCTGTCCGTCGGAAAATTAGGGAAGAAAGAATACGAGACCAATCTTTTCAAAGGCTTTCAGGGGATGCAGACAGCAATCTTTGAGGCATTGGAAGAGCTGTCATCCAAAGATGAGGTTCTTGCAATGGGGATAATCTCCCACAAGAAAGAGCTGTATAATCTTTTATGGCAGAGATGGCACAAGGAGCGGATTAGCAAGAAAATAATCTGCAAAGCCATATTCTCGGACCGAAACACGGATTATTTTAAAGCTTTCAAGAAGATGAAGTTGACAGAAGTCAGGACTCTGCAAGGCATCACCCCGTTAGCCATAGACATCATGGGAAAAAGAGTCTTGATATTTACCTATGGAGAAGAGCCGTCTTGTTTATCCATAAAGAATCCTGAAATAGCAGATTCATTTAAGTCTTTCTTTGAAAATTTATGGAAAGTCGCCGAAAAGTAGTTCACAAAAAGAAATTTTTCTATCCGTAGTAGCTCGGCCTGTCTTGTTTCATCTCTTTGCCGCGAGCTGCGCGGAAGGTCTTCTCGAGTTCAGCGTAGGCTTCTTCCACATCCTTTGTTGCACTCGGCCTGACTTTGGCAAGAGCGTCGTTGAAGTGTTTCATCTTGATGGTCTTGGCTTTCATGTCCTCTCGCAATGCGAAGATGGCAGCTTCCCTGCAGACGCTCTCGATGTCTGCTCCGACGTATCCTTCGGTCTTGTCTATGAGATCGCTCATGACAACGTCTTTATCAAGGGGCATTCCTCTTGAATGAACAGAGAATATTTCTTTTCTTGTCCTCTTGTCAGGCACTGGCGCGAGTATTATCCTGTCAAATCTTCCCGGTCTCATGAGTGCTGTGTCGATTATGTCTGGCCTGTTCGTCGCTCCGATTATCACGATGTCGCTGAGCTCCTGGAGCCCGTCCATCTCAGTAAGCAGTTGATTCACGACTCTCTCGGTCACGTGGCCGTCGTCTCCTCCACCCATTCCTCTGCGCGGAGCGAGCGCATCTATCTCATCGAAGAATATGATTGTAGGGCTTGTCTGCCTTGCCTTCTCAAATACCTTTCGGACTGCTTTTTCGCTCTCGCCGACCCATTTGCTCAAGAGCTCTGGTCCTTTTACTAGTATGAAATTTGCTTTTGACTCATTGGCAACTGCTTTTGCGAGCAGGGTCTTTCCTGTCCCTGGAGCGCCGTATATCAGGACTCCTTTCGGTGGCTTGACTCCCATTCGTTTGAAATCTTCCTTGTTCTTGAGAGGCCACTCGACTGCTTCTATGAGTTCCTGCTTGACATTGTCAAGCCCTCCTATGTCGCCCCATCTTACGTTCGGTATCTCGACAAGGACTTCTCTCATGGCGCTAGGCCTTACAACTTTCAGTGCTTCCTGGAAGTCTCCCTGTCTTAGTATGAGCTTGACAAGCACTTCCTCTGGTATCGGCTCTCCTTCTTTGAGAGTCGTCTCGCTAAGCACGTGCCGCAGTACAGTCATGGCTGCTTCTCTTGCAAGAGAGGAAAGGTCTGCTCCGACAAATCCATAGGTGATGCTTGCGATCTTTGTGAGAAGGTCATCGAGCAGTATCGCTCTCAGGGCTGCTCTTTCCTCGTTTGAGAGTGCTCCTCCTTCTTTGCTGGTCATGGCCTTGTGGAAATCCAGGAATTTCATCTTGTCAAGCTTTTCCTGGGATTTTTTTAAGAGCTCAATCTCTAGCTGCTTGTTCTTGATGACCCCCTGGATGCCTTCATTGTCTTTCTTCGCTGACAAGGCATGGATCTCCATCTCAAGCTTTGCGACTCTCTGCTCTATCCCGATCTTCGCCTGAGAGATGTCAGATGATGGCTCTATCGGCATGTTTCTTGTGTGGATCTTCAGGACTGCGAGCCTTCCGTGCTCATTAGGCACTCCGATCTCAAGCTCTCGGTCGAATCTTCCAGGCCTTCTAAGGGCCGGGTCAAGAACATTAGGAATGTTTGTGGCTGCGATGACAACAACCTTTCCGCGGGTCTTCAGGCCGTCCATCAAAGCAAGGAGCTGGGCTACGACTCTTTTTTCTACTTCTCCCTTGCTCTCTTCTCGCTTGCTCGCGATGGCGTCTATCTCGTCGATGAATATTATGCTAGGGGCTTTCTCTTCTGCCTCCTTGAAAGTGTTTCTCAGGTTCTCTTCTGACTGCCCGTAAAACTTGCTCATGATCTCAGGGCCGTTTATGAGTATGAAGTTGGCGTTGGTCTCATTTGCCACTGCTTTTGCGAGCAATGTCTTTCCTGTTCCTGGAGGGCCATGGAGAAGTACTCCTTTCGGCGCTTCGATGCCAAGCCTTTCAAAGATCTCCGGGTGCTTTAGCGGGAGCTCTATCATCTCCCTGACTTTCTTCAATTCTTCATCAAGCCCTCCGATGTCCTCGTAGCTCACATCAATAGGCTTTTCTTCAGTAGCCTCAGCTGCCTTTGAAGTATAAGTGACTTTTGTGTTTTCAGTCACAAGCACAGCCTGCTTTGGCTCGCAGTTGACGACTATGAATTTCAGGTCTCCGAGTCCGAAGTTTGGGACGGTCTCATTCAGCATCGAGAACATCTCATCAAAGAAAGGATGGCCTGCCATGGTGTTCCTTCTTCTCTGGGTTCCGCCAAGAGAGACCATGTCTCCTTTCATCAGCGGCCTTCCAAGAAGCCCGTGCTTGAATACATCGGGACTGGCCTTCACCATTATACCCTCCCTTGCCGGAGCAATGGTTACGCTCTTTGCCTCCTTGACATCAGCCTTCTTTATGATCACTACTTCGCCGATGCTAGTCTTGGCATTCCTCCTTATCAATGGGTCTGTTCGGATGATGTTCAAGCCCATGTCGCCAGGCAAAGCCCTGTCGGCAATCGCTACAGTGCTTCTCTCGCCAACAACCTCTACAATGCTGCCAGGCCTGACATCAAGCTGTTTTAAGAAAGCAGTATCTATCCTAACTATGCCTTTATTGATGTCTTCCTGGATGGCTTCCGCCACCTTTAGCTTAACCTCATCCTTTGGCATCCCAAAAAACCAGAATCAGAGAGGGTTTAAATAGTTTTGGATTGGTTTTAAGAGAAAAAGTCAGTCTTTTCCTTGCTAAACCATCAATCAGGCCACACGCCTGTTATATCCCCAATCTGATTTATACGGGCTTATAAGAGCTATCTCTGGCTTATGCTCCCTTTTAAGTTCTTTATTCGCTATCTCAACAGCGAATCCGAAATCCTTATCACTTTGGCATATGACTGCATTCCTATTTTTATGCGCTTCATAGAGCGCGATAGCTAGCACCTCGACATCTGCCTCGCTGGTTTCGCAATTGCTGCCAACTGCGTATATGAGATCTTCCTTAGTAGGTTGATATCCTGGTTCAGTCATCTTTTTAACATTAGCTATTAGCTTCTTACATTCGTTGATGTATTCCATCCTTTCAGTATTATTTAAGGTTCTTTGCTCTCCCTTGATGAATTTGACTAATTGGTTCTTCGGAGATTTCTCAAGATAAGACCTTGCGATATTCTTGTACGGGTCATAGTTAGGTATCTCGCTCTTAATCTGTGCGATATCTTGTCTTTTGTTATGAATGGCCTCTCGCACCACTTGCCCAGGTATTATGATGTCACTTCCATCTGATTTCAGCTCCTTAATTATTTCTGCGATCTCGTCTGGAGAATAAATCAATAATACGCTTGTGTCCATGACGAACACAGGATGGTTATGGCCTTGTTCTGTCTTTTTCATCCTTTGCCTTAATTCTTCGATGCCGATAATATTCTCAAGATTATCTCCTTTCTTTCCGTCACCGTACAATAATCCAAGGATTGCTGAAAAGACGACCATGAAAGCTCCGGCAAAGAACGGAAAGCCATATTTGGCGCTCTCAGCTCCGACAGCCGCTCCGCTGATGCCTATCGCTCCGAAGACGACCAATACAAAGCCCATTATCAGCATCGAGATGATGAATGCTTCTCTTAGGTGAGACATATTCCTTTCCACTACCTCGGAAATATATAAATCTTTCTTCTTGCGAGTTTTTCTCGGTCTCAATTCGACCGCGCCTTCATCTGATGGATGGCGCATTATGGCGCGCCCGATGAAAAAATAGTAAAAAAGTAAAGCAGAAACTAAAGAAAATCAAAAAATAATTTTCATTCGCTTCATCACTCGATATACCCTCCTTTTTGTAGATTCCATAGCTTCTTATACAGCCCGTCGCAGCGTATCAGGTCGTTATGGGTTCCTTTCTGCACTATCTTCCCCTTGTTTATGACTACGATGATGTCTGCTCTCATTATGGTTGAGAGCCTGTGGGCTATTATTATCGAGGTCCTGCCTTTCATGAGCTCGAACAGGTCGCGTTGGATATCAGCTTCTGTCTCAGAGTCAAGCGATGAGGTGGCTTCGTCGAGCACAAGGATCTTCTTGTTGGCGAGTATCGCTCTTGCTATCGAGACTCTCTGCTTTTCTCCGCCAGAGAGCTTCACTCCTCGCTCACCGACAATTGTGTTCTCCTTCTTTGGGAATGTCTTGATTATCTTGTCGAGCTGGGCGAAGCGTATGGCCCGAAACACTTCATCTCTTTTCGCGTGCGGGTTCGAGAACGCTATGTTGTTGTATATGGTGTCGTCGAACAGCACGCACTCCTGAGGCACTATGGAGAGCTCTCCTCGGAGTGATTCCTGCTTGAAGTCCTTGATGCTCTGCCCGTCGATGAGTATGTCTCCGTTGCTGGTGTCGTAGAACCTGTAGAGCAGCTTGACAATTGTTGATTTGCCTGCCCCTGAAGGCCCTACTAGAGCGATTTTCTTGTTCTTCGCTACTTTAAGGCTGAAGCTGTCAAGTATCTTTCGCCTGTTGTAGCCGAAGCTCACATTCTTGAAATCAATCGTTCCCTCTTTTACCTTGAGCTTCTTAGCGTAGGGCGCGTCCTTGACTTCCTGCTCTATCTTTGAGTATCTGAACAAAGAGTCGAACTCGCTCATCGCACGATAGTAGTTCTTTATCCCGTGGACGAATCCGTAGAGATGACCAAAGAGGTTGCTGAAGGCTGTGTATATGAATATCAGCGTTCCAAGGGTTATCTCTCCTGCGAGCAGCCTTGTCACAGGGAAGTACACTATCAGCAGTATTCCTATCCCTATTATGAGCGTGTGTCCTGCGTCAAGGGTCCTGTAGTAGCCCCAGTTTTTCATCATCGCATCCTTTGTGCTGCCGCTGATCCTCTCATACTTTGATTTTATCGCTGATTCCTTTCCAAAGTACTTGACTGAGTCGATGTTGGTGAATATGTCGCTGATATTCCCTTTCTCGAAGTCTTCGGCGTTATTCACTGCGATGGTCGCGCTCTGCTGTATGTTATTTATTATCACGCTATATGCTATGAAGACCGCTACCATGAGGAATGCTATCAGCGCCGCCATCTTGTCAAAATAGAAGATGGATATTCCTACCACGATGAGCTGGAACAGCAATGGTATGAAGTTGAAGATAAATACATCTGTCATCCTCTCGACCGCGCTCCCTCCTCTTATCAGCCTGCTGATCATCGATCCTGTCTTGTGGGATGTGTGGAAGCTGTGCGACAGCCGTATCAGGTGGTTGAAGAATTTCCTTTTCAGGTCCAGTATCAGCCTTCCTTCGAATTTGTTGATGAGGTGTATGTGGAGCCACTTAACAGCTGCCTTGACTATCAGGGCGGTGGCAAACACTATCAGCACCACCAGGAGCACCTCGGCATATCCTTCGCCGGTCAATTGCTTGTTCACGAACTCAGTCCCGTAGTCGATTATGGCCTTGAACAGGAAGTCATTCACTATCCTGAGGGTTTCAAGCACGAATATGACCACTAAGAGCAGAGCTATGACTAGCTTGTAGTTTTTCAATAGCCCCAGATAGATTTTTGTGTTGTACTTGAAATCTATCTTCTCTTTCTTGTTGTTCTGTTTGGTCATTTTAATAACACCGTTCCATAAGTTTATATGCTTTTTTACGTTCTAGCCGTAAATTCTCCGATACATTTTAATATCAAAACCCCAACACCTTTCAGGTGCCTGAGCCCGATTCTTGGTTTGGAGGCCATTCATCCAAAGAGCATGATGCTTTCGAGGATGATGAGCCTGAAAGCTCAGATGCGGAAGAGGAAGACTAAAAAAACAAATCAGTCTTTCACACTTGCATCTAAAAACCTGGAAGTCTCCAGGTTTTTGGTGTCCCAAAAATAATCTTATTTTTGTGACATCTGGCAAGCCTTCATTCTTAAATTTTAAGAAACAAAAAAAATCTCTAGTTATCCTTTGCGCCGATCTTCGGCAGAGGGATTGGAGGAGGAAGGTTCATGTCCTTGCTCAGGATCAATGCCTCGATGTTGCACTTGGCAAGGATGTTGTTCAAGGCCTGGGTCATCATCTCCTTATCGAGCTTCTTGTTCTTCTTCCAGCCCTTGACAGCCTCATCAGCCTTCTCCTTGTCAAGAAGATAGATGACTTCGCCAGTCATCTCTATGTTGCCGACATTAGGCTCATAGGTTGAGTTGAACTGGAACTCGAGCTTGAGCGCCTTCTTGGCGGAGTTGATGTCAAGCGGAGTCTCCTCGACATTGGTTATGCCGACATTATTGTTGATGTTGACCTTTCCCTTCACAGGGCCTTTCCTCTCAACTAATATCTTTGTGAAATTAAATCCGATAACTACCATACTAAACACCTCGTATGTTATTTGCTTGTCCTCAAGAAAACACAGGGTGTTTTTAAAGGTTGCTGTTCTGGGATGATTAGTGCGGAGTGTCATTATTTTCATCGCTTAATTTTTTTCATCGGGCGCGCCAGAATCGGATAAGAATCGCGACCAGGCGCGGTAGACGTCACGTCGTGAAAAGCACTCTTTCGTAAGCAACATCTTGTAATCAATCATAATTTTTATAAACCCACCGTAACGTTCAGATCTTCCATGGCAAATGTCCTTATCATAAAAGACGCGGCCTCGCCGAAGTTCGACGAGACGCTCGAAAAAGAGTTACGGGGTAGGTTCAAGGACGGCATGAAAGTAGCGGTGAAGCTTCACATGGGTGAACTGAAAGGCATGTTTAGTCCAGACCTGGCCAAGCGTTCTGTCGCTGTGCTCAAAAGGCTTGGCTGCAAGCCGTTCCTGTTCGACGTAGTTGTGATGTATCATGGCCCTCGTCATTTCAAGGCAGGCTACAAGGCCGTCGCTGCCGTCCATGGCTTCTCTGAGAAGAAGATGGGCTGTCCTATAATCATATCGAACGAGTATGTCACAATCAAGACCGATCACATGGATGTGGAAGTCGCAAAAGAGCTCTCTGAGTCTGACGCGATGCTTGTGCTCTCGCATGTCAAAGGCCATCCATGCGCCGCATTCGGCGGTGCCATAAAGAACCTTGCCATGGGCTGCGCCTCCCCAAAATCAAAGAAGGAACAGCACAGCCTCGGCCTGCCGTCGGTGAATGAGAATTGCATCGGCTGCGGCATATGCGAGAATATCTGTCCTTTCTCTGCTATCAAGGTGAAAGATGGCAAGGCAATAGTTAACCCTCGCGCATGCGCTGGCTGTGATACGTGCGTCCTGAACTGCCCCCACAAGGCTCTTGATTCCAAAGTCATGTTCGACACTCTTCTTGCAGAGGCTGCATGGGCATCAATCGAAGCATTGAAGGGAAAGCTAGTCTATTATGTCAACGACGTGAGAAACATAACTAAGAACTGCGACTGTTTCCCAAACCCGGGTAAAGCAATAGCGAAAGATGTCGGCGTGCTCCTCAGCAAGGGCATGGTGGCAATCGACAACGCGAGCGTCAGCATGATCAATAAGCAGGAAGGGAAAGAAATCTTCAAGGAGACTCATCACCACGACCCCTTCCTATCAATCAAAGAAGCAGAACGCCTAGGTCTTGGCTCGACGAAGAAGTGAGCACTGCTTCTGTTTTCCAGCAGTTTTCTCCAGTACTTGGAAGCATTTAAATACTACTTCCATTTATCTACAGTACTGTTACAATAGTGAGGTATTAAAATGAGCGTAATCCACATCGACGAAAAGAACTTCAAGAAAGAGATCACTGACAGCAAACTGCCAGTCCTGATAGACTTTTGGGCGCCCTGGTGCGGCCCATGCCAGATGATGGGACCTGTGTTCGAGCAAGTGAGCAATCACTACAAAGGAAAAATAAGCTTTGCAAAGCTCAACACAGAAGACCACCCTGACCTTGCAGGAAAATTCGGCATAAGAGGAATCCCGACCCTGGTCTTCTATAACAAAGGAGAAGAAGTAAACCGGCTTGTAGGATTCAAGCAGAAAAACGAGCTGATCGAGGAAATCGACAGCCTGATGAAAAATGTCAACTAAGTATTTAATGATGAGAGTCCGTCAAAGCTCCGAACAACAAAACCAACCCTCCCCCAAAGATCAGGTTCTGAAAAGCGGGGTTTTGACCGGATATCCTGTAGCGTAACGATAGAACTTAACTAAAAGCTTAAAAACCCATGCGTTTTCAACCAACGAATTAACTGGGGTGAATGATATGAGTGAGATAAATCCGTTCCAAGATACAATGAAAAGGCTTGACGAGGTCCAGGTCCTGGCAGAGAAGCTTCCTGCAGAGCTATGGGGCGTCACAAAAGAGCAGCTGGAAATCCTAAAGCACGAGAAACGCGCCATATTGATAAATTTCCCTCTGAAGACAGCAAAAGGCGTCAAGATAATCAACGCGTACAGGGTGCAGTATAACGACGCGCTCGGGCCCACAAAAGGAGGAATACGATTTCACCTCGAAGTAGACCTTGACGAAGTAAAAGCGCTCGCGCTCTGGATGGCATTGAAGAACTCACTTCTCGGACTTCCTTATGGAGGAGGAAAAGGAGGAGTCACAATCAACCCAAAAGAATTCTCAAAGCAGGAGCTTGAGGAGATCAGCAGGGAATACGTGCGTCAGCTCCACAAATTCATAGGACCGACAATAGATATTCCTGCGCCAGACGTCTACACCACACCAGATATAATGGGATGGATGATGGATGAGTACGAGAAGATAAAAGGAGAGCATCAGCCCGGCGTAATCACAGGCAAGCCTCTTTCCATCGGAGGAAGTGAGGGAAGAAGCTTCTCGACAGGCCTCGGAGCATATTATGTTCTAAGAGAAGCCATGAAATCGAGCAAGCTCGACCCGAAGAAATCAAGAGCGGCAGTGCACGGCTTTGGAAACGCAGGCATGGAAATAGCGAAAGTCTTGTTCGAGAACGGCTACAAAGTCATTGCTGTCGCAGACAGCAGAGGAGCTGTTCTTAACGAGAAAGGGCTTGACATAAAGAAGCTTATTGCTCACAAGGAGAAATCAGGAGCAGTCAAGGACTTCGCAGGAGCAATGAACATCTCAGGTGACAAGCTTCTCGAGCTTGATGTGGAAGTATTGGCGCCAGCTTCATTGAGCGACATTATAACATCAAAGAACATGAAAGATGTCAAGGCAAAGATAATACTAGAAGTGGGGAACGGCCCTATATCGACAGAAGCAGACGACTACCTTTTCAAGAAAGGAGTCTTAGTGCTGCCAGACATCCTCGCAAACGCTGGAGGCGTGACAGTCTCATACTTTGAGTGGATGCAAAACCTCACAGGAGACCACTGGGACGAAAAGACCGTGCTCTCAAAGCTGGACAAGAGGATGACAGAAGCATTCCACACGCTGCAGGACAATTACGTCAAGCCCTACAAGCTCAGCTTCAGGACCGCGGCCTACATACGAGCGGTAAAAAGGATAGTCCAGGCAGAGAAAGACCGAGGGAGAATTTGAATGATAGACTTCGCTTGCAAGGAATTCAGGATTGAGTCGATAATAAAATGCAGCCTGATGCTGACAAAGGCAGACTTCAAGGCGCTGAAATACTTGGCAGACAATTCAAAGGAATGGTACACCACAGAAGACCTGGCAAAGAAGCTGAAACTCAATCTCTCGACAGTGCAACGCGCCGTGAAGAAATTGCATGAGAAAAATCTCGCCGACAGGACCCAGAACAACCTTGACAACGGAGGATACATCTACCTCTACCGCTCAAAGCCAAAGGAACACATATCTTCGGTTATCATGGGAATAGTCAACAACTGGGTGGCAAAGGTGAATTCTGAGCTCCAGAGATGGTGAATGGAGGGAAATCCAAAATTTCATTAGGATTCTTCCCGAGCCAAGTTCCATATCCTTGTGAATTCGTTGATGAACAGAGTTGCGACAGCTTCATCCCTCAGCACAATAATGTTCTCATCGTTCCTCTCGTTGCCACCTGCCGTCGGGTTGTAGCTGCCGGTGATGACGGTCTCGTTGTCGATGATGAACACCTTGTGATGCAGCTTGGCAGAGTTGCCGTCGATGCGGACATCCATGCCTGCTTCTTTCATCTTATAATACTCAGTGTATTGCTTTTGGCTGAGGAGCTGGCTCTCGTCGAACACGCCTCTGATGTCAAGCTCGCTTTTCCTGCTTATCAACAGGTCGCCGATTGGGTCTGATGTGAAGCTGAAAATCATGAAATAGACGCTCTTCTTCGCAGAGCTGATCAGGCGCACGACCTCTTCTTCGCAACCATCTTCCGGGCAGAAATAGTTCTCCAGCAGATTCCCGTTAAAAATTATCTTCTTGCGGGCTGTCGCTTCGTCTTTCTCATTGTTTTTCAGCTCTTCGAATTCTGCTTCATAGTTGCGCATGAGGAAATTGGAGCTGAACACCAGCATGTTGTTGTCGTTCTTGTAGAAATCATTAACCGTCGGATTGAGCGATCCTGTGACGACGTAGTCTTTTCCGCTGACGTTGTACAGCAGCCAGAACTTATTGTGCATAAGCCCAGTCCCACCAACTTTTTTCCCGAAGCCATCATAGTTATCCTCGTCGACAATGATATCAACCATCACTCCTTTTCTTTTCAGCAATGCCAGCAGGCCTGGCTCATTCAGGTCGTAGAGCGCTGCCTTGACATGGCTTGCCTTTACCACCATCTCCTCAAGCCTTGGTTCGCAATTCTGGCTTTTCGAGAAGCACACCTCTATTGTGCCGTTCTCAGAAGGGATTGTGCTGATTGGCGATGGCATGACAATCAAGGTCAGGATAATGATTATCAAGATTAGCATAGCTGCGTAGTATGCTGTCATTGTCAGATTTTTCTTTTTCACAGCCATGCCTTTTGTTCATCTAGAAAGTCATTAATAAAATCATCTATCGTTTTTCCGGATGTTTCCCGGCATAGTGCGGAAGCTCGGCATAGAATCCTATCTTCTTGGCTTTTATTTGCAGGTATTGCTCTATGGTTTGTCCTCTCTTGGAAGCAGCTTCTTGCGCATCAATGGCTGATAGAACACCTACTGTTCGTTCGGCTATAGAATCAATGCCTACGCTTCCAAGAATCCTCCCTTCCTCAAGGTCATAGGCCAATGATTGGATGGTCAGGGGCACTCTATCTAGATATTCTTCTATAGTTAGTTCATGGCCTGGCAGTCCTGTCGCTTTCATGCCAGGAAGGCACCATATGTCAATCTGATCGCTCTCCTTTTTGAACCTTAAATTGCCAAAATTCGTTTTAGTCCTGTACCAGCCCGGAGGTGTGGCTATCATCCCAAGATCCAATATCCTGTCAAGCATAAGGTTCACATCCTTTGGGCAGGGTGTAGCGTCACCATATAATCTTTGTATTGCTTTGTCGCTGATAAACCCTCCTACAAGCCAAATTTTTTTATCATATGCTTTTCTGATTGCTTCCAAGCCTGTGCGAAGGATAGGATCATCCATTGATTCAGCCATCACTTCTTCTATTGTTTTCCTGACTTTTTCTCGGTTCATGTTTCGCAGAATAATTTGAATAGCCATATCTTATTGCTCAAGATTCCGAAATGATTTATAAATTTTCATAAAACCAGTTAAAATGTAACCATTCTAGAATGATTATCAAACGAAAACTTTATATATTACGTATCCATTCTAGAGTAGAGAAAGAAGTGAGATAATAAGTGTAAGTTTAGTCAACATTCATCTTTTATACTCACCTCTTTTTCCCGGGAAGACCTCAATCTGAGGTCTTCTTTGGGTTTATATCTTCTTTAGGTTTATATTTTGCTTATTGAGATAATTCTCCAGGAGAGAAATCCTTTCGGGAAGCTTTGTGACTGGAGTTGTCGAGATGATGAAAGAAAGGACTTTGTTTCTCAGCCCGTCTGAGATGATGCTGGAAAGCCTCTCCGGGTCGACCTTCTGCAGGCTCGCCAGGCTTCTTGCTGCATGCTTATGCAGGACATCATATCTCCTCAGGTCAGATATTATCTTATCCTGGCTTTTTTCAGGGTTGCTTACCCACTCATACATAACTTCCCAACTTTCTTTGTCTGATCCTTCGGAGAGAGATATTTTGTTTTTGATATCATCCAGCTTCTCTCTCTTACGCTCTGCAGAAAGTTCATTATTTCTTATCTTTCGGGCTATGAAATAACCTAAGCGTTCTAAATGCGATGTGTGCTTTTTATTGAAGCTCTCAGCCCGCTCACCAGCCATTTTTATATCAATCTCCAGGCCTGTACGGATATCTCCGTTTTCAAACATGTACGCGGACATCTCACTATTGTAAATGTACTTTTGCATTGAAGCTATTTTATCGATAATATGCTTTAGTTCATGATTCTCTGTATCCTCCAATAGTATTTTTTCAAGCAAATCTCTTTTCTTAACATCCTGTGTGTATTCATCTATCGCTGAGTTATACGGATGGCTGTTGTTAATCTTTGAACAAATCAGTCTGTATTTTTTATCTATTGTTTCAGGCACTGCCAAATCAAGTATGTGGCTCTCCAATGTTTGATCAAAACCCGTGCCTTCCACAGTACCCGCGGTTTTTGGAGAAAAATGCTTTTCCTTCAGGTAGAACACCAACCAGAAAGGTTCGCCCTTAGCATATACTAGAGCAGAGTCGGGATTGATATCAGGGTAAACTGCCCTGAAAAGCCCGTCAGCGTCCTTTATCTTCTCGCCCCGACTGACACCAAAACTCCTTTTGGCCAACTTCACTATTTCATGAGCGTGCCAGAGCCTGTGTCCGACAATTTTCAGATATTCTTGCTGGTTCCTGGTCAGGCCGTATTTTTCAGAAAGATGCTTGCAATATCTTTTCGGACTGTGAAACGCAAAGAAGAATGGGCTGCATGATCTGTCGAACAGCTCATTCAGCGCTTTCGCTCCCTCGATAATCTTGCCTGTGAGATGATGCCTTTTCTCTGCGTAGTTCATGGATTTCTTTTCCGTTTCTCCCATTTTCTTCTCTTCGCTCCATCCATATCACCTCTTTTTTTCCTGCGCATCACAAGCGCCACTGATAAGCCCCCAATAGTACATCCGGAGATGAACACAACAAGCGCTTTGAACATCATAGTATAATCAATCTGTTCCAGCTGACCCAGCCAAGTCTTATTCCTCGGGAAATACATCTCCATGTCGCTGAGCTCCAGGGCGTACTCTGCGAACACAAGTGCTGTTGCTGTCTGGTTGTTCCTATTCAAGGAATCGGCATATTCATAGTAGCTATAACCCATTATCGGGAAGAACCCTCCTTGCTCCTCTTTCGCTATCAATCTCTTGGCTGCGTCTATCTTCTCATCGACCAATGCCTCCAACTGCCCTTCACTCACAGAAACGCTCGTAAGCAGGAGGTTGGCCTCTGCCTTGGCAAAGCTCGCCTTGAAAAGGCACATCTTGAAATTACCAGCGTTCGCAAAAAGATAGGCCTCCTTGATGTCTGCGGCTGAGCTGCGTGCAAAGCCAGGAAGATACAGTTCGGCGTAGTTCATGCGCTCCTCTGCCTCTGAAAGCTTCTTGTAGCAGGCATCCTCAAGATATTCCTCATCGAGAAGGACTTGCATTCCTCCGAGCCTGAAGAACTCTGACCAGTAGACTGCGCTATAATACCTCTCGACGAAATAAGCCAGGTCGTCAGAAGACATGTTGGTTCTCATGTCAGCAAAGCCCTGCTCTGCTTCGAGAAGACGCTCTTTTACAATGATATAAGACTCAAGCCCTGTCATTGATGTGATGTTCACATCCTCAAGGCGCCTGCTGAATTGTCCCTCTGCCTCTCTCGCAGCATTCAATATTCGCTGCAGATATTCCGGATCTTTCTCTTCCAGCATCCTGAACCTGTTCTTCCTGAAGAGCACACCTAGGTTGAAGCAGTAGCTTGCTGTCGCATAATAATTCTCTTCAGCCATGCCCACAGTTATCTTACCTTCCAATGCGTCTGATTGGTTCTTCTCCTCTTCTGCGAGAGAGATGCCTTCTTTGATGTTTGATGCATGGGTGCACAATGATTCAGCAATCCTTTTCATAGTCGAAGTGTAGCTTTCAGGGATAGAGATCTCTTTCGAGATTTCTGCTAGTTCCACATTCAAGAAGTATGGTAGTGCTTCATCGATGTTCCTCACCTTTATGACTTCGATAGTAAGGTTTGCCCATATATCGCTTTGGTTTGAGCTTTCATCGACAAGCGGTTTGTCATATATGATTATCCTCTCATCGATTGTCTGGTTGGACTTTCCAATCCTTGTGATGTTAATCCACTGTATCGTGATGTTAGAGTTGGTCCTGCTCTCATTCAGGCTTTGGCCTGTGCTATTCTGCGAGTGCGCGTCTATCGAGAACAATGGAATCAGCATCTTGGTGAAATTGGCTTTCTCTGCAGCCAATGCTTTGTTGTATACTCCGCCGACTGGTCCGATGCTTCCGCCAGAATTAATGGTCCCAGTCATCACTGTGTCGTTTCGTGGCTCTACTCCTTTCAGGGCTGCGATTGTCAGCACTGTGAGGGCTGCGCTCGCACTAGGTCCTCCGACAATTGTGGAGCCTGCTCTTATGGTGTAGAAAAAATCCCTGTCATCGCATTCTTCGTCGAGATAATCGCAGGCCACCCTGTTGGCGTATCGCGTGCTGATTTGGGTGTCCAACTTGGTGAGCGGGAATGAGTCAAGGAATATCCTGCCAGTACCTGGCTTCACCTCAAGATAGGCATCTGCCGTTCCTCCGACTGTCTCTTCTCCCACTTCGCCGACTGTGAGAAGAGTTATATGATAGGTCTTGGCACTAGCCATTGCTGAGCTTATCAGCAATAGGAGTGATATGAGCGATGCCATGATGAGGATTGTCTTTTTCATCAATGCTTGTACCTCCCTCTCAGCTCTACTGCTTTCAATCTTTGGATTATAGCATCATGATCATTTGCTTTCTTGTATCCTGTGAAGAATTCATGCAGGGCTTTCTCATAGACCTTGTGGTGCTTGCTATTGAGTGCCTGTTTGAACAGGTGGATATCGACTGCCTTATCCTCTACCTTATGGGATTGGAAGGAGAGGCCGAAATCAATGAAGATAATCTCCCCTTTTTTGTCGACGATCATGTTGCTCGTCGTGAGATCGCCGTGGATGACATCCTGGTTGTGAAGCTCTGCTGTTAATTCACCAGCTCTTTTTGCTAGAGCTGGTCTGTCGTCGAGGACATCGCGCAGCTTTTCCCCATTGATCTTTTCCATGATTATCTTCTCCTTGCTGTCGCATTCAATCAGCCTAGGATGGGGGATCTTCAGCTTCCTCAAGAGATTCGCTTCGCGCTTGGTACGCTGGCTCCGAAGCTCGTCATCAAGCTCTGCCAGCCGATAGCCCTTCTTCAGCCTGTCTTTCACTATAGAATCCTTGTTCTCGTATATGACTGCCTCTGCTCCGCGGGCTATCTCTCTCATGGCTCTGAAGAAACAGATGTTATTTTTAATGGTTTTGGATTGATAGAATGAATATAAGATAATATTTTTTATGATTTTCAGATCTGGCCGAGGAATGCCTCGTCCATCTCCCACTTAGTCACCTTCTTCTTGTTCACTATGGACTTGAAGCTGGCTTTCTCCTCGTGAAGCTCTTCTAATATTTCGTCGTCAGCATCATCGTACATGTAATCACCTTTTTGTTATTCCGTCTTAATCTTGCTTTGGTCGGCTTTCGCCTAGAAAACACTATAGAATAACTTATTTATAAATCTTTCGATTTTGTATTCACTTAGAAGTGGTGTTAATTGTTGTGTGTTCTAGAATCATCTCTTATACCCGAAGCGCATGAACCTCTTGCACCGACCGCAGTGATAGACGACCTGCTCCTTAGAAAGCCTCACTCGGCAATTGACGCCTGGCCTGAGATAGGAATAGCAATGCTTGCAGAACTTCCTCTTAAGTTCACTCCTCATCCTCACCTTGAACTTCATAGCAATCTTGCGAGCCAACGCAACATAGCGGTCGCTGAGAGCAGGATCCTTCTTGAAAGCAGCCTCTGCCTCAGAGAAGAGCTTATCGATACGCTCAGCAGCAATCCTTCTCTCCTGACTGGGCTTCTGGCTGTATCTACGCAATGCCATGCAGATAAGAATGTGCAGACCTAAATAAAAAGTTTGTCTTATTGCATAGCTCAGCGTATATAATGTAATGATCCAGAGAACGGAGGCGTCTCGTCTATCTCATTGAAGAAAGCAGCGATCCATCGGTCATGTCTTTTGTTGCGAGTCTTATCATACCATGAATCCAGGAATACGTTGTTGTAGTCAAGCCAGTACGTGGTGTCAGGGGCGTCGTTGGACGAATCAGCAATCTTCACGAAACGCTCTATCTTCTTCTTGTTACCATTCCATTCCTTAGGCACCTTTTCCTCAAATCCGAACATGACTGAGTAATGGCCGCGATCTTCATGATGCCTTTTTATATCTTCATCACCACTATTAGTATCATCATTCTCTGACGAGTCATCGTATATCCTAGGCCACCAGTTGACCAGCACGGGGATATCCTTCCTCAGAAAATACTTCAGGCAGTCGATATCTGCATTCCTCTTGACAAAAGACTCGAGTTTGTAATGCTCAGCTATTGCTAATATTCCCCGATGACCAAGCCCCTCATGCTCCTGCTTCTTGCCGCCTCCTCGCTCAAGGCTCTTCAACTCCTTCTCAGAAGAATGACCTATCTTGTAGATTTTATCCTGGGATGCTTCTATATTATAATACTTAAGAATCGCCTGCATCGAGGCGCTGCCGCAATAATAATCCTTTTCCTGCCGCCGTACATGAAAGTTATCTATGACCTTACGTTCTAATACAACCAAAAATCAATCACCCACTAAAACCCTTATGTTCATTACTGTTGGAACTTGCTTATATTCCTTTCGCTTGTAGTTTATATATCATCTATTATAATTCCGGCAGATATATTTTATGACTTCCTTGTGAGCCTCAATTCTCTTCTTCAAGGCCATGTCCTTAGCTGGCGTCTCAATCACAAGCACTTTCTCTGCGCTAGGCCCTCGCACCCTGCGCCGTCCCTTCATGACCCAATCTGACGCGATGAGCTCATCGATTGAGCCATCCTGCTTTGCTCCTGGATTGAATCCGACAATTCCCTGCTTGATATGCTCATGGAATCTGGTCTCGCCATTCATCTCGATGTCAGTCTTATGAGAGAGCACTTTCACAATCTCTCTCGCTAGCGGCTCATCATAGCTTTTCTTGCCGTGAGAGTAAATGTATCCGCGAATGCAAAGATTGTCCTCGTGCAAATCAACCGAGTCCAGTGGATTGTAACTCTTTGCTAGCTTCAATACGTGTTTTGTCAATAGAGCGGCTTCTTTGCTGCTCGGATTATTAATCCTGGCCTTTGATTCATTCATAATAAGGCGATTTTCAGGGTCTTCGATTATAAGGAGATGGTCAGAATCCCCGACGCTGAGCCCAGGAACAGAGCTGCCATTGGAGTATTTCTCTTTGTTAGGATATCGCCAGTTGCGGATATAGCCGGACGGATTGCAGAGCGGCAGTAGGACGACAGGTCTTTTCTCGCCAAGCTTCGCGATATGGTGGATGTTCTGTGCCAATGCCATGGGTCCTGCAGGTTCTTCTCCGTGGATGCCTGACAAAAACCAGATCGCTCCTTTTCCAGGATTCGGAGAAGTCAAGGCAATGATTGGCAAAGGAGGTGGAGGAGTCTTGCCTTCAGCATAGTTCTCTCCCTGCGAATAGCATATGACCTCAAGATTCCAGCCTTCATTCTCAAGTGCCGAGAATCTCCTGTAAAGCTCTCCAATCGGTGTCCGGCCATCCTTGAAAGTATCGACTGCCGGGACCTCAAAACCCCAACCCATAACCTCTCCCGAGTAGAGATTATATTTAAACCTTGCGGATTTTGATGACTTTCTTTTCTCAAGCGCGCCTGTATCGCGCTGCTCATTGGCAAACGAAGTTTGTCAATTCAAAATTCGCATAATTTTGTATTCCGATGGGGGCGCGGTCGATGCGACCTCGTCGATTATAGAATTATCTCTTATGCGTTTTCAAAAAATAAAAAAATGCCTTCACCCGATTCGGGTTTTGGGGGGTGAAAAAGGTGAAGGCTAGAACTCAGTAATGACTGAGCGTGATGCTTGTGTCCTTTGTTTTGTGTACCTCGTGATATTCTTAGCCTATTGACTGCTGCATGAATATGATAAATTAAAAAAACAAATAATTTAGGGGGAAAGGAAACCCTTTTTTTTCCTTTCTTTAGTTGAATATCTCTATTCCCAGGTCGTCAGAGAGCTGCTGCCTTGCCTCAACTTTCTGCTTGTGGTTGACCTTTCCGAGTATCCATGGGCTCTTTACGCCGGTGATGATGGTCATGACGGTTATCTTGCCTTTCATGTCATCAGCGACTCTTGCTCCCCAGATGACGTTCGCGTCATCATCCATCTGCTGGGTGACAAGCTCTCCTACCCTGTTGATCTCATCAAGTGTCATATCAGGTCCGCCGGTGACGTGGATGATTGCTCCTGTCGCTCCTTCGTAGCTGATGTCGAGCAGTGGGTTGCTGAGCGCTCCTTGGACTGCCTCTTCCACCCTGTTGTTGGTGTCAGATGCTCCTACTCCTATGCTCGCTACTCCGCCCTCAGTCATTATTGCCTTGACGTCTGCGTAGTCCAGGTTGACTAGGCTTGGCACTGCGATGGTCTCGACGATTCCTTTTATCATGGTGGCCACAAGCTCATTGGCTACTGCGAATGCTTGCTGCACTGGCAGGTTGCCTGCGATCTGCACCAGCCTGTTGTTGTCGATAACTATCACTGTGTCTGATGATTTTCTTAGCTGTTGGAGCCCGAACTCTGCCTTGTCAACTCTTGCCCTCTCTATCTTGAATGGCATTGTGACTGTTCCTATGACTATGGCTCCGATGTCTTTTGAGACTCCTGCCACTATTGGTGCTGAGCCTGTTCCTGTTCCTCCGCCCATTCCTGCGCAGATGAACACCATGTCAGAATCCTTGAGTGACTCCTTGATCAGGTTTATGCTTTCCTGGGCTGCTTCTGCGCCTCTCTCCGGGAATCCTCCTGCTCCGAGTCCTCTTGTGATGTCTTTTCCGATCAGGAACTTCCTGTCTGCTTCTATCATGTTAAGATGCTGCTGGTCTGTGTTGCAGGCTATTATCTCGGCTCCCTTTATTCCTTTTTTATAGAGCCAATTCACCATATTGTTTCCTGCTCCTCCGCAGCCAATGACCTTAATATTGGCTTGCTTTACTTCGATCTCTTCGAAGGCTGTCTTTGGGCTATTCTTCAATGCGTTGTTTACGACGAAATCCATTTTTCCTTTACCCCCTTGGTATGTTTGTTTTATATTATCTTCCAATATATATCTTGGAATATGAACATATTTATAAATCCGGTCTACTATCTCCACTACTAGAAGCCATACAAAATCTTAACGCCGAAATCAGTTCGCCAAAACTGAATTCATCGTCTTTAACGCCAGTTTTTCTGCTTAAAAGTTTTTGTTAACGCCAATAACAATCAACTTTTAATTAAAACTTCTAGGTGGGAAGTTATATATAAATATTTCGGTCATCTAAAATACATATTGCCGAGCATTTAAATCGTTTTTCCGTCGGTCAACCAGATTTTTCCCAAAGAATCGTCTTTTTGTTAGGGAACAGGTTCATGCTTGACATCTGCGTGAATTGTGCAGGCTCTAAGACTAGCTCGATTATGTTGAAGTTATACTTCTCCTTAAGCTCTCCTATCTTATTCTTGATTGCCTTGGTGTCTATGTTGGTGCCTAATATAATTAGGTTGGCTTTATCCTTTTCTTCTTCGCCATGTATTAGGATCATGACTACGCCAGGCAGGGCTGTGGCTGCGCTCACGAACTCATCCAGTATGCTTTTCCTTTCCTCAAACAGCGTAGAGAGCAGCTTGGTGCTCTTGTTCTGCGCGATGGAGTATAGCTTGGTCTTCTTTATGACTGTCTCATCGATTATGCCTATCTGCTTGAACTTCCGTACAATCCTGAAGGTTGTGGCTACGGGTATCTTTGTTCTCTTTGAGATCTCCCGCAGGTAGAACTTGTCGGTATCATCGAACAGGAACAGCTTGAGTATGGCCAGCTCTTTCCTGTCAAAGAATTCCTCAAGTATATTTTTGGCCACCATTCATGATTGCTCTTTCCAAAGCTAATATTTAAATCTTTCCAATTTTGGAACGTTGTTCCATTTTTGAAAAACTATTCTGGTTTTGTTCACAGATTGTTCTCAAGACCGTGTATTCGTATAACTAAGGTTTTCTGACGGTAGATAGAATGCAGCATTCACTGCTCACGATATAGCTTCTCCACTAGCTCAATATCAGAGACATCACCCAGGCCCTTGTCATCCCTGAGCCTGATGAACCTCGGGAATCTTAGCGCATAGCCGCTGCCATAGCTAGGGCTCTTCTGGATCTCCTCATAGTTGACTTCTATAATGACGCCGGGTTTTATCTTGACTTCTCTGGCTTCCTTGCCCTGCTCTTCCTTGATCAAGGGCTTAAGCCTGTTGGTGAGCTCCTCAAAAGAGACCCCTTCCTCTTCTAGTTCCTTGATGCCGGTGCCTACCTTTCCTATTTCCAGGAACTCTTTGTCTCGCCGGCAGGCAAGCACAAACGATGTCAACCAGCCACTTCTCTTGCCATTACCCCACTCAGCACCAACTATCACAAGATCAAGTGATTCCATGACTGGCTTGACCTTGACTCCGAAGCCAACCCTTCTGCCTGGCTGGTATTCGCCGTCAAGCTTTTTTGCCATCACTCCTTCTTCTCCGGCAGCGAGTGCCTCCTTGTAGAAAGCCTCTGCCTTCGCGAGGTCATCAGTCACAAGCTGCTTTGCGAGCACTAGCTTCTTTGGATGCTCTTTTGTTATGCGCTCTATCATCTTTCTCCGCTCTTTCAGCGGGGTTCGGAACTGGCTCTTGCCATCAATATATATTATGTCGAATACATTGACCTCGACCGGAAGCTCGTCAGCAACCTTCTCGATGTCGTATTTCCTCTTGATGCGCTGCGAGATGGCTTGGAACGGAAGGTATTTTCCGCTCTTCTTATCAAAGCCGACCGCTTCTGCGTCAAGTATGTAATCATCTGCCTTGATGTATTCCTCGGCGTACTTCGCCACTTCTGGGAACTGGTCAGTCACTTCCTCGAGCCTGCGTGTGAAGACCCTGATGCTCTTCCCTTTCCTGTGTATCTGGATCCTGAAACCATCATATTTGTATTCGAATGCGCAAGGCTTGCCCAGTATCTCAAAAGCTTCTGCGATGCTCTTTGCTTTCGGGTATAGCATTATATTCAACGGGCTTCCGACTTCCAGCTCAAGAGCCTCCAGGGCTTTTTCTCCGCCTTTCATTATGGCCTTTGCCACTGCTGCGTAATCTGCCTTTAGGTCGATGGCTGCCTGGACTGCATCGGAGAGCCGGCTGTATTCTTCCCTGTTCTCTGGGTTGATGCTCTTTTCTTTTTCGTCGTAGTTGAGTTTCAGCTGGTCGCCAAAAAAAGCCCATACAATTGCGTCTCTGATGCTGCCAGCGCCTACGCCTACGCGCATGTCCTCAAGTATAATCCTGATTATGTATCTTGCTTCAAGAGGCTTTGCGCTTGAGAGCAGCTCTGCGATCATCTTTGCTTTCTGGTCGACGCTTCCAGTGCCTTCCTGCGATGCGAGCACATATATGTTCTTGAATACTTTCTCTACTGTCAGCTCTTTCGAGAACAGAGTTGCCTGGCTTTTTTTCTCCACAAGCTTCTCTGCGACAAGACCCAGGTCTCCGATGCGCTTCCACTCAAGCTCTATTTTCTCCGGTGAGGTGCCTGTGGCTATGTTGATGGCTTTTATCACAAGCCTATCACTCACTCCCAGCTTTGTCTCGTTCCAGAGCGGGAATACTCTACCTTGGAGGAGAAGTATTATTTTATCTATGTCTTCTTCTTTTGTCCTCTTGAAAAGATTTGATATTATGAAAGTCTTCTCGAGGCGCTTGCTTGTGTTCTCTAGTGATTCGTAGATCTCTGCGAGCTCTGAGTATTTCATTTGATTATGTGGTGGGCTGGTTATTTTAATAATTTGCTGTGTGCTTTTCCTGAAGGCAATCGATTCAATACCACTCTAAAGTAGCGATAAATTTATATATTGGTGTTGTAGGACTGAAAGCCATGACACTGATTATCGCGGCCAAGAACAAGGACGAGATATGGACTTGCTTTGATACCTGCGTATTCCGCTACAAGAAGACTCGGGCGGGACCTGTTCCTGTGTATTCTCATGAGATGAAATTAAGGCCTCTTCCTTCCGAAGACGCTTTCCTTGGCATATGCGGGCATGTGGAAGATGGCTTTGACTCAGAATTCGAGTTCATATACTGTAAGGTGAATGGAACTGATAATCTGGTAAATAGGATAGAATCTGTTGTCAGCGAGGAGCGCCAGTTCACGATAAACAATTACTGCACATGGACGTATCTGTTCGGTGCTTTCCAAGAAGGAAAGCCTCGGCTTTTCAAGACGAATCATTATTATCCAGGGCCCTGGCTTGAAGAAGGCAGCTGCCTTGGCCTCGGCGCAGGCCTGTATGAACCTGTGAGAGAATTATTTTTTCAAGGCTACAGGCGAGACATGAGCGGAGCCGAGCTGAAAGCGCACCTTGAGAGTGTCATGAGTCTATCGAAGCGAATAAATTCTGCTGAGCGCAAGAAAAACCCAAAAAATTGGCGCCTGACCGGATTTGGGCTAGGAAGGTTGACGAGAAAAGGATATGAGCTTTTGGAGTATAAGAAATGATCGGCAAGGATTTTCATAATCGTAATATCAGGATATGTGCGAGCCGCGCAGAGTACCAGAATTCCCATCTTGATGTCATCGCCAATGCCGCAAAAGAGCTCTACGACGGGCATCATCCTTTGCGCATCCTTGATATAGCTACCGGCGGGAATAGCTTCAATCCGCTCGTCGTCAAACGCCTTGTCAAAGAAGGCATTGACTATAGGCTTGTCGTTTCAGATGTCTGCGTCGAGATATCAACTAGCAGGGATGAGCCGGGAGGATTTCTCAGAGGATACATGTTGCTTGAAAAGATGCTCTCTTCCGATGAACTGGAAAAAGTCACTGCAGTGATGGGCGATGCGAGGGATATGCGCTCAGAAATAAAAGAAGTCCATGCTTATATCGATCCAGACAGATATAAGTTCAGCCTTGAAGAGGCTCTTGCGAATCCAAGGTACTCTTTCTTGAGAAAAGGATATAATCTCTCTGCCGGATATTCCAGGGGGATTGGGCGCACTGTCGCGTTCGAGGACGGCTCTTTTGATATGGTCACAGGTATAATACCTTTCGGCAGCATAGTTCAGTATAATCCTGCTGTGAAGGAATCTGCCCGCGTCCTGAAGAGAGGAGGCTATCTCGTAGTGGATGAGTTCTCAGTCGAGGAAGTGAATAGTACAGGTTCGCGCTTCAAAAAGATGTTCAAGGCCATGAAAGATGACCCGAAGCACATTACGCCATTTTTGTTCGGAACTCTGCAGGCGCTTTCGCGGGCGCACAGCGACAAGCTAGGCCGGCTCTGCGCAAAGCTTGATGAAGTCTTAGAATTTCAGGAAGCGTTCGGCTGCTATAGAACAATCAATTCCAATGAACAAGATCCGACTACAACGGTACACAAAGGGGATAAGGTGCGCGACACTGTCCTTGTCTATAAGAAGTGATGCGCCGGAGAGAGCATTTCTTTTCTTCGCATTTTTTTCGGTTCTTTTCATTCTCTTTACAAAAAATATTTAAACCATCCTTCCGCCTCTCTCAGGTATGGGGTTGTTCGATAACATGTTGAGTGCTGGTGAGAGCCTGATAAAGAACGAGGACGCGCTCGATTTTGAGTTCTTGCCAAAGGTCCTTCCTTTCAGGGAGAAGGAGCAGCGCTTCATAGCAGACAGCATTAAGCCACTCTTTCAGGGCAGGACTGGCAGGAATGTCGTGATGTTTGGCCCTCCAGGTGTCGGCAAGACTGCTGCTGCAAAGCACGTCATCCGTGAGCTTGAGGAGAAGAGCGACGAGATATGTTCTATTTACATCAATTGCTGGCAGAGCAACAGCAGCTACAAGATATTGGTTGATATCTGCGAGCAGCTCGGCTATAGGCTTGTGCAGAACAAGAAGACAACTGACCTTTACAAGATAGTGATGAGCATGATCAACAAGAAGACTGCCGCATTCGTCTTCGATGAGATTGACAAGGCCGAGGATTACGACTTCCTTTATTTCATACTGAATGACATCTATAAGAAGAGTGTGTGCGTCATCACTAATTTTCCTGAGTGGCTCGAGAACCTTGACACAAGGATAAGGTCTCGCCTGACGCCCGAGGTGCTTGAGTTCAAGCAGTATAATGAGCATGAGACAAAAGAGATCATGCGCCAGAGGATGGGATACGCCTTTCCTGAGGGTATATGGGAACCTGCTGCTTTTGACAGGATCGCTAAGAAGACTTTTGAACTGAAGGACATAAGGACCGGCCTTTTCTTGATGCGAGAGGCTGCTTTGCTTGCCGAATCACAGAGTAAGAAGAAAGTCTCGCTTGTTGATATAGATAAGGCCATCGCCAAGCTGGCGCATTTCAGCGTGAAGAAAAGCGAAGACCTGGACGATGACTCTAAGTTTATACTTCAATTGGTGAAGGATAATTCTGGCAAGAAAATAGGAGAGCTTTTCAAGCTCTACGAGGAGAAGGGTGGCAAGCACAGCTACAAGACCTTCCAACGAAAGATCGAGGAACTCGATGACAACAGCTTCATCTCGGCAAAGAGGCAGACTGGGCTCGGCGGTAACACGACGATAGTTGAGAAGAAGCTGACTGATTTCTGAAGATGTTGTTTCAGGAAAATCATCTTGGCCTGCTCGCTTACCGATTTTGCAAATCTAAAAATATTCAGAAAATCGGAAGCTTGATTCGCCTTCGGCTCAACCCGCATCGCTCGCAATATTGGCCATGACGATGATTTTCCTTATGGGCTTGGTTTAATCCTTGTAGATGACTCTTCCCTCTCCTCTCTCCACTCTTCCTATCTCCTGCACTCCAGGAACTCTTTCGAGCTCTGAGTTCGTCGCGATGATGAGGCAGTAGTCGTCTCCGCCGTATTTTATGTCGTCAAGGGTCACGTAGACTCGGAAAGGGTTGTAGCCGGTCTTCATCAGTTCACAATCATCTACGATTATGTCAAGCCCTGTGCTGTGCCGCAGGAGGTTTCGCAGGCTCTTGTCCACTCCGTCGCTGACGTCGTTGCAGAGAGCCTTTGAGCTTATATTGTCAAATACCGATTGCCTGAACGCTGGCGAGAGGTTGTATTCCAGGTGCTCTTTTATCATGAAGTAATCATTGGCTTTTGAGATCCCTGCCCTGCCTGCAAGATACACTCTCATCCCCTCCTCAAGGCCTTTGAGAGTCATCTCTTTTTGTTCTGGCACTTCTCCGATGATTGTGAATGCTGCGCAAAACTCTCCGAGCTCTGGATTCCTGGTCTCGTCTATCTGCAGCCGCCTTATCCTGTTGAATTTCGCCGCCTCCTCCGCTCCCTTGATGAACTCTGCTCTTTTCTTCCTGCTCGCATTTATCAGGTTGAGATGAAGCTCTAGCGGCGTCCCGCCGTTGGCTCCTATGTCGCTTATGGCTGCAGAGGCGGCGTAGAAGCCAGGGTTGGTCGTGTTGTTCGTTCTCCTGAAATGCCTTCCCTCGACATAAGAATCAATGGTGCCGATTAGGGCATTGTTCTTTGTGCCTACGGTCGCAAGCAACGCTTTATTCTGCTCGTTCCTTGTCAATGCCAGGACTGCATAGGGCTTTCCGCTGATGAATGTTGTCTCTCCTTTGCAGAAAGCAATCTGTCTCCTTGCCAAGAATTCATCTATGCTCTTGAAGAATGGTAAGTATTCCTTGGATTGGTTTCCTGCTCCGCCATGAGGTCTATTGGCTTGCAATGAGATGAATGCATCGAAGTATCTCTCTTTTGGCATGGTCTTCAATAGTTCCGATGTTTTTTGGCTTCCAAGCGGTATTATGAATGTCTCAACGTCATTTGCGGAGTGATGCAGTCGTCCGCAGTCGTCATAGTCGTGCTTCAGCATAGGTAAGCCGTTTGCTGCATTGATGATCTCCTGCTCTGCTTCTTCTGATGAGATGTGCTCTTCGCATGCCATGATGGGAGGGAATGACTTGCGATTATAAAAAACTAACTTAATCGGACACTGGACATTTGTCATTCGGCACTGGACATTCTGCCGTGAGGTATTTAAATCAAAAATGTCTATATTCTCTTTAGCGAGGAAGACAAGGCTTGCAACCCTTTACCCCCCGCAACAAAGGCTAAGGTGATTACAAAATGATAGCACAGATGAAATTGCATGAGAACCCCCAGTATATCGAGAGATTGCTATTCCACCAGGTGGCTGGCTTGACCAGAAAGTCTTTCAGCGCCAGAGTCCAGTTCAGGAGGTGAATAATTTGATAGAACAACCAAGATACGGCGACAGTGATGTCATTAGCTACAACCAGAGCCTGCTTCTTGTCATGAAGCAGCACGGCCTCTTCCACGACGAGGAAGAAGAGGAAGAAGTGGCTGATTATCTTTTTTTCACTAGGTAGATTGTTTTTATTTTTTTCTTTGTTTGTTTTGTTTCTTTTTACTTTTCATCGGGCGCGCCTTAATAGTGTTTTGGTCTGATCCCGGCGCGGTAGATGGGTTTCCTTAAACTTTTTAAACAGAGGCTTGTTTTCTTTTTCCTGATGGCAAGGATAATCAACCGTGACGAGCTGAAATCAGACCCTAGGCTCTTGCTTGAGCTGAAAAAGAGCGTGTTTGTCTACCCGACAGACACTATCTACGGGATTGGCTGTGATGCCATGGACGCGAAGCTTGTTGCGCGGGTGCGGGAGATAAAAATAAGCAATGAGCAGCCTTTCTCCATAATAATCCCTAATAAGAACCTGGTGACGAGCAACTGCGAGATGACTCCTGATGTGAAGAGCTGGCTTGACAAGCTTCCAGGGCCTTACACATTGATATTGAAGGTGAAGAAGAAGTTCTTCGCCGACAACGTGAACAACAACTCAGGCACGATAGGAATCAGGATTCCTAATAATTGGTTCTATGAGTTCATCAAGAAGATGAAGATATGTGTTGTCACCACAAGCGCTAACCTGACTGGCCATGATTTCATGACGCGCCTCGAGGACATCGACGATGAAATTGAGAAGAAGGTTGATTTCATAATATTCGACGGTCCGCTCAAGGGAAGGCCTTCAACCATCATCAATCTTGCCAAGGACGCTGTTGAGATAAAAGAGAGATGATGATGGAAAAGAAGTACGACAAGAAATACGAGAAAAAAGAGGATGCTGATAAGAAGGGCAAGATGAGGATCTTTAGTGCCGGAGACATCCACGGCGACAGCAGGCTTGCAGAGAAGCTGGCGAAGGAGGCTGATGACAAGCACGCAGACCTAGTGGTGCTTTGCGGAGACCTGACTTTCGCTGAGAGGAGCACGGACAACATCATCGGCCCATTCAAGAAAAGAAACCTCAAAGTCCTGATAATTCCCGGCAATCATGAGAGCGTTGCCACTACTGATTTTCTTTCAAAAGTCTATGATGTCAAGAACCTTCACGGCTACAGCGTCAAGTACAAAAACATTGGTTTGTTCGGAGCCGGCGGAGCTAACATTGGTATAGACCAGCTCTCTGAGAAAGAGCTCTACGACCTCTTGAAGAAAGGCTTTGACGAAGTCAAAGGCCTTGACAAGAAGATAATGGTGACTCATGTCCATCCATCAGGGACCACCATGGAGAAGCTCTCTGCATTCATACCAGGAAGCACAGGCATCAGGCGCGCTGTTGATAAGTTCCAGCCAGACATACTCCTCTGCAGCCACATCCACGAAGCAGAAGGATTAGAAGAGATGATAGGGAAGACCCGCGTCATCAATGTTGGCAAGCGCGGGAAAATTATTGATGTTTAGGATGCGCTCATGAAACTATCGAACGGAGAATCGAAAGGAAAGGTGGCTGTAATAACAGGAGGATCTTCCGGGATTGGCCACGCCCTGTGTGAAATGTTAGTTGGCTTTGGATTGAAAGTATTCTCTTTGGACATTGCTGCTCCAAAAGATCCTATTCCTAGAGTGCATTATCTGTCGGCTGATGTTTCTGATGCCGTTTCTTTGGATTCTGCTTTTGCCAACATGAGAGAAGCCAGTGGAAAGATTGATATGTTCATCAATAACGCAGGGGTCATCAGAAGAGGCAACATATTTGACATTTCAGAGGATGATTTCAATCTTATGTTTAGGGTCAATGTCAAGGGTTATTGGTTGGCGCTGAAAAAAACCATGCCTCTCATGGAGAAAGGAGCGACAGTTGTTTTTATGTCCTCAAGGCACGGTCTCTATCTTCCGGCTGATCCGGGGATATACGCAGTCACAAAACAGGCTGATGTGGGTATTGCAGAATCTTTCGCCAAGGGCTATCCCCGCTTCACTGTCAAGATCGCTTGCCCCGGCTCGACTGACACTCCTCTCGGGAGCTTTCAGATTGATCCTGATGCGCTCGTAGAGAAAAAGAAGCGCATGCTTTCTCCAAAAGAACTCGCTGCCAAGATAATCGCGCTTGTAGAATCTGATAATAGGTGGCTTGTCTTCGATGAGAAAACTGAAGAGTATCTAATGAGATAGGTGATATCATGGTCGAGGATTCGCGCGAGTTGTATGAAAGCCGCGTCAAGCCAGGTCTTGTGAAGAAAATTGTTTCAAGCTCTAGTTTTCTTTTGAATCATTCATATGATATTGCTTGTCATGACAACCATGCTCTTGATGAGTTGAAACAGAAAGGATTTGTGATGCTTCCAAAACATCACAGAAAGCTGGACATCATCTTGACAGGCATATTTCTTCAGGAGACCATCCGCAGGTACGGGCATTATATTATGAAACAGAGTCTTCCTCGCTTCTTGGAATACGTCGGCGGGATGCCTATCTACCGGGAAAAAGAGATGAAAAAGATGATGAAGAAGCTCACAAAAAAGTTCGGGGAATCCGAAGCCCGGAGGATTATGGTTCCTTATGCAAAGCAGAACAATGACGCTCTTGAGAGCAACCTTGTCGACTTGCTGGTCCAGGACCACATAGTCGTGCTCTATCCTGAGGCCGCCCGAAACGATATACCTGAGTTCGAGGTGAGGATTCCTGTGATGAAAAACCTTCTCCGCCTGAACGAGAAATATTATTCCAGGACCGGAAAGCAAATCCCTTTTGTCCCTCTGAGCATCGAGTACTCTCATTATGGCCGTTTCCGTTCAGAAATCTTGCTGAATGTCGCAGAGCCTATGCTGGCGGAGAACCAGACTCCAAAGCAGTTCGGAGAGCTGCTTAAGCAGAGGATTGACAGCGCAAGAAGGCTTGTATGACTGGGCGCATATCAATCTGTGCCGACCTTAATCAACTCGTTTGCACGCGCTCGGATTATTAAAAGTACTATTCCAGTGAGGATGGCGTTTAGGAACAGATTTGACAAAAAATTAGCATATATTGCGGGCAGTAATGCATTCGTAGCTGCACTCGAGAGCATATACCCTGTTGCAATTAGTGCAAGCACGCGGGGTTCCTTTATGGCAATGCCTCGATAGAATGATAATGCGCACGAACCGATGAATCCCAGTGTGGTTAGGAATCCATATTGCGCTACAGAAGGCAGCAATGCCTGAAACATCCATATTGCAATGATGAAGAACAAGATGGTTGTTACTATTTTAGGCAACTTCACGTTTTTTTCTGAATGTCTTTTTCTTGCGATTTTTCTCACCTTAGTTTATTATTGTCCCTTCGAATTTCTCTCCGGTAATCGCCTTGCGGAGCTCTATAAGGTCTTTTCCGTTGATTATCACCACGCACAGTTTCAGCTTCTCTGCTTCCATGCTCGCCACAGGGTCGAACGGAGCGTTTAGGCCAGGGTTCCACTCATCCCCGACGAGCTTTCTGAACTCTTTCCAGCTCATCTCCTTGAAAGGCTTTGCGTCAGGGTGCTGCTTCGGGTCATTGTCATAGACGTAGTCTGTGTTTGTGAGATTGATGACTTTCTTGACTTTGAACTGCTTTGCGAGAAGCACTGCGTCGTAGTCTGTGCTAAAGCCAGGCTTCCACCCTGCAGCGACGAGTATTTTTTCATTGAAAGATATTTTTTCTGTCGGATCTAATACTATTTCTCTATTTGCATAGTCATGGAATATGGTTCTGACAAGATGCGCGTTGAGCCTTGTCGCTTCTATACCGAGCCAGTCGATGTCGTCGTTGTGCAGGTCTGTTATCTCTCCTGCTGCCGCCTGGTAGTTCCGGGCTGTCCTTCCGCCGCCAGTTATCAGTATGAATCTCTTGCCTTTTCCTATCTGCTCAATTAGCAACTGTTTGAAAGCCTTTAGAAAATCCACATCGATCTTCTCTGGGCAGATAAGGCTTCCGCCCATGCTTATGACGATGATCTCGTTTTTTTCTTTTTCCACGGTTATCCCTTTATGACTCCTATCGGCCTTACTTTCACGACGAGGTTTCCTATGCCTGCGTCATGGCTTACCTTCACGACCGCGTCGATGTCTTTGTAGACTGCTGGTGCTTCCTCGCTTATGCCTTTCCAGCTCGCTGCCTTGACAAATATGTTCTGTTTCTCAAGATCGCGCTTCACATCCTCGCCCCTGAACTGGTGGATGGCTGATGTCCTGCTCATGACCCTTCCTGCTCCGTGGGCTGTGCTTCCAAAGCTTACGTCGAGCGCAGTCTTTGTGCCTACAAGTAGGTAGCTTGATGTTCCCATGCTTCCGGGGATTATGACTGGCTGGCCTATCTCCTTGTAGACTTCTGGCACGTTCTCGTCGAATGGCGGAAGGCTTCGCGTAGCTCCTTTCCTATGGACATAGACCTTTCTTTTCTCTCCATCGATCATATGCTCTTCTATCTTTGCGATGTTGTGGGCAACATCATAGACTGCTTTGATCTGTTCAGGTTCTATTCCTAAGACTTCTTTCAGGCTTTTCCTGACCTGGTGCGCGATGATGTGCCTGTTTGCCCAGGCGAAGTTGGCGCTTGCGGCCATGGCACCGAAATAATCATTGGCTGTCTTCGATCCTGACTTCGCGTAGATGAGGTCTTTTTCTGGCAGGCTCTTTGCCAGTTCAGGGTCTTCCTCTTCCATCCTTCTCAGATAATCAGAGCATACCTGATGTCCCAGTCCTCGTGAGCCACAATGGATCATTATAGTGACCTGCCCTTTTTCAGTTATTCCGAAGGCCTTTGCAATCTTCTCATCATATATCTCGTCGACATATTGAATCTCAAGGAAATGGTTTCCTGAGCCAAGAGTCCCTAATTGTTCTCTTCCTCTTGCTTTTGCCCGTGGGCTCACCTTGCTGGCGTCTGCCTCTTTCATCTTTCCTCCTTCTTCGCAGCGATATAGGTCATCCTTTGTTCCGTAACCCTGCTCGACTGCCCACTCTGCTCCCCTGTTGAGCACATCATTGAGTTGCTGGTCTGTGAGGCGTATAAAGTTCTCGCTTCCGACTCCGCTCGGAACATTCTTGAACAATGATTCCAGAAGCTCTTTTATCTTAGGCTCAACATCCTCTTTCTTCAGTGGCGTTGTCAATAGTCTGACGCCGCAATTTATGTCAAAGCCAATTCCACCAGGGCTTATGCATCCTTTCTCAAAGTCAATCGCAGCCACTCCGCCGATACTGAAGCCGTATCCTTGGTGTGCGTCCGGCATCATGATGCTTGCCTTGTAGATTCCTGGCAGGCAGGCCACGTTCACTCCCTGGCGAAGGCAGTTGTCCTCCATCATCTGCTTGAGCATCTTCTCGTCTGTGAAGATCCAGACAGGCACCTTCATATCGCCGGTCATAGGGATCTCATACATGTGATTGTTGATCTTATTAGGGGTTATCTTTGCTCTTGTATTTTCATTAGTGTGTTCAGCCATCATTAATCATCTCTTGAGAACTAGAGCGCTCTGCCTGTTTAAAAAGATTGTTGAGAACAGCAAGGATTGCAGCTTATGCTCTCTTGTCTAACTCTAGCAATACGTTCTGGAAGCTCTTGTGAGGAGTTCTCTGGCTTTCTACATAAGTCCTATTATTCAGGACTATTGTCTTCTCTAACATGAATGCCATCCCAAAGTCAAATAAGAATTCGGGGTCTTTGTCTTTCCATTCGTATGGCACGAGAAGCGATCTCTTTATCTCGTCGCGGCGCTCTTCCCTATTCAGGATATAAGGATAATCATTCAGCGTCTCCACCTCTCCGAAATCATTGTCTGAGTATACATTGATGAACCTTTCTAATGGAGAGAGCTCTTCTTTGTCCAGCGCTCCCGCGTTAAGGGTGAACAGCGGCTTTCTCGCGGCGAAGGTCATGCCTATGTCAAAATATGTACCAGTACTTGTAGGATTATAATATAAGATGACACTCTCTGATTTAATTATCGCAGCCCTGTTCTCCCTGCAGATGTTTAGCCCTGTCGGGTCGTTTTGGTTTGTGTCTCTTGGAGGGTAATGGAGCTTGTAGCCTGGAGTCTCCCAGCCATTTATGAAACCTTCCAGATATTTTTTCTCTTCCTCGATTATCCCTCTCACAGGACATATGAGGAAAACTGTTTTCTTCTCGCTCATCGATACCACCCCTAAACTTCAGGACTGCTCTGCGAGTCTATTATTTATACTTTTCTGTTTGTATCCATTCCGGAGTGGATATGTTTTTTCGAAAAGGTTTATATAGTCCGGATTACAGGATGCTCTTTATGGGATTCGATATAAAAGAGGCGATGGACGACGTCGTTGCCTGGATTAACAAGGCCTCGAACGCTGTCGTTGAGTTCTTCAAGGACCCTAAGACGCACATCGAGAGCGGCATGGCAAAGCTCAACGCATATTTCAACAGCCTGACGCAGTTTGAGCTCTACGCATGGATCGGGGAAGGACTGGGGTTTGTGCTGGTCATACTTGCCATCGTGCTATGGTGAGACTTTAAAAGGAAAAGCTTATATAGTATTGGCTATAATATATATTGAAGAGGCGGGTGAAACATATGGGACAACAAAAAAGCTTTGCTTTTTTGAATCCCACAATCTCACTGAGGTGAAATTATGGGACAACAAGAAGTTTATGATTTTCTTTGCAAGAACAAAGGGCGATGGTTCACATCGCGCGAGATATCTGAGAAGCTGAAGGTCAGCATAGGCTCTGTCACCATGTCCCTGAAGAAGCTCAGGAAAACAAACCTGATCAAGTACAGGAACACCGGCAAGCGGAACACCTACCAGTACACAGTCGGTAAGAGATAAAATCTTAATTTCTTTATTATATCCATTCCAGAATAGTAATATTTATAACTCTGCCAACAAATGATTCTTGCGGGTGATAATAATGGGGGATAAGAAGCTCGATGAGTTATACAAACAGCAGGACTTATTAGAGCGAGCGTAGCGAGCTAGGGTTTAAACCCCCGACCTTTAGGTCGTAGTTATTCTTTTCTATAGAAAAGTTTATGTTGCGGCTTCGCCGCAGATTGTTCTGCGGGCGAAGTTGCGCAATCATC